>OMEQ01000071.1_pt1 | contig 92064 bp, 72 predicted proteins | sample 1645451 | NCBI WGS metagenome assembly OMEQ01 (sample SAMEA103958142, study PRJEB25191) | human gut metagenome | biome: human-associated habitat [ENVO:00009003]; feature: intestine environment [ENVO:2100002]; material: feces | place: Germany | collected 2013/2015
TAATATTGGCAAAACTGACTGCGCAATACACGCACAATCTTTGTGCGGTATTGCCCTAGTTCGCCATCTATGCACAATTGTTTCAATTCATATGGCATTTATATGAAAACCTATATTGACATAACCAAGCGTTTCTGTTATAATAAAAAATGTATTATAGCGTTTTATAGGTTTGGCATCTGTGCGCAGAATGTCAGACTTTTGTTTTTTTATAGAAAAGGTAGCATTATCATGTCTAAATTCAAAATACTGGTCAATTGCAGAAACGACCAGAAACTCCAGAATGTCCTGACCAACATGGACGGAATCTGCGACTGTATCAGCACTTCCGGATTCGCCGAGGATATCATGATGCATGTGGAATGCTTCGATCCGGACATGTTCCTGTCGATATTTGAAACGCTGGATTTCAATACGATCCAGCAGTACTACCATCTCAAAAGCAAGTGAACGGGGTGCCGTTTGTGCTTATCGCAAGCCCGGAGGTCTGCAAGCAGGCTCAGGTATGCGCCCCGGACCTCTTCGAGTGGATATACTCCGAGCCGGACGACCCAAGGAAGTCGCGGATACTGCTTTCCGAGGCGGCAAAGCGCGCGGCTGAGCTTCGCCACGAGCCCATTGTCCTGATAGGCGATGATTCCGACCCCAGCAACCGCAAGCATATTCTGGTCGTGGACGACGACAAGGTGACGCTGCGCCTGCTGAAAACCGCCCTGGAGGAGAAATTCTACAACGTGACCGCGCTGGCAAACGGCAAGGTTGCTGAAAAGTACCTCCAGACCAAGACCGTTGACCTTATCCTGCTGGATTACCAGATGCCCATTGAGAGCGGCGCAGAGGTGCTGAAGAATATCCGCGCGGATGACCGGCTGAAGGATATCCCGGTCATATTCCTGACTGGTGTGTCTGATTCCGACCGGGTGCAGGAAGTCATTTCCATGAAGCCGCAGGGTTATCTGCTGAAGCCTGTGAACATGGATCGCCTTTTTGTAATGATCCGAAACCTTATCTGACAAGGAGATTAATTCGTGGAGATAAAAAATCACCTTACCGACCTTATAGAGCCGGATACCCTCAGAAAAATCGAAAGCTCCCTTTCCGCTATGTTCGGAATGGCAGCGTGGATTTCAGACGAAAACGGAGTCGGCGTCGGCAGCGGAACCGGATTTTCGCGTTATGTTGACCAGTGCCTCAGATCGCCGGCTGGCAGGAATGACTGCGAGCGCTGTATCCGGGAGGGCGCGGCAAATACCATGGGAGATCAGCCCGGGAGCGCGGAGTGCCTTGGCGGACTCGTCGTGTTTTCCACGCCGATAAAGGCTTACGACAAGACGGTCGGTATTCTTTCCAGCGGCTGGGTGCTTACCGAAGCGCCGGTGTATGAGAAGATATGCGGCGTTGCCCAGATGATAGGGGCGGACGAGGACATTCTGTCATCTGATATGGCGGAGGTCAAGGTTATCACCAGCGCCGAAGCGGAAAGAGTATCCGTATACATAAAGGATTTCGCCGGGATCCTGTCGGAGATGGCGAAGAAATCCACAGAGGTGCAGAAAGTGAATGCCGCTGCGACAAAGGCGGCGGAGCACCGCTCCGACTTCTTCACGAACGTCAGCCACGAAATGCGCACTTCGCTGAACGCCATACTCGGAATGACGGAAATGGCTCTACATAAGGATATGTCGGATGAGGCTAAGGAATACGTCTGCCAGATACGCTCTTCCGGACGTCATCTGCTCACGATAATCAACGATATCCTGGATTACTCCAACCTCAGTTCCGGGGATATGCCGATAGTCGAAGTGAAGTATGAGCCTCTTTCTCTGATTAACGATGTCGCGGCGACTGTCAACAGCCAGATCGGCAGCAAGGAGATCGAGTTCACCATCGACCTCCCGATGGATTTCCCGAGCGTCCTGGTGGGCGATAATGTGCGTATCCAGCAGATACTCATAAACCTACTCAACAACGCCGTGAAGTTCACCCACAGCGGTCATATCGGGCTGCACCTGGAAACAGTCCCAAATGGCAAGAATACAGTACTTCTGAAGGCGGAGGTCAGCGACACAGGCTGCGGCATAAAGAAGGAGAATCTTGACAAGTTGTTCAATATGTTCCGGCAGATAGATTCCAAGCGCACCCGCAATGTTGAGGGCACCGGGCTGGGACTTGCGATATCCCGTAAGCTGCTCACGCTGATGAACGGAAACATATCTGTCCGCAGTGAGCCGGGAAAGGGAAGCACGTTCTTCTTCAATCTGCCGCAGAAGGTCGCCGGGGAGCCTTACTCCGCCGGAATACAGACCAACGGACTGCCGGCGTATGTCAATATCGGCAACAAATATATGATGGATCATCTGCTGAAGGATCTGTCGGCGGTCGGCGCGAAGATAACGGACATTTCCGGGAATCCTTCGGCGTGCGGCGACAGGGGGTACCTTATCGTCAGCCGCGAGGGATTCGGCGAGGACGCCAAGGAAATCCTGCGCACCCACCCGGAGATACGCGGAATAATCCTGGAAAGATACGACAGCCTGGAACAGTTCAATAATGCCAACATCGAAGTTGTGCACAAGCCGGCGTATTCCATGAACCTGTACGCCGCCATGGGGCTGTGCGACGGATTCATGCGGTTCAGCGAATCCACGGATTCCGATGTGTCTTTCACGGCACCGGACGCGCATATCCTCATCGTTGACGATAATGCGATCAACCTTTCCGTCGCCAAGGGAGTCATCGAGCCGCTGGAAGTGCATGATGACACTGCAAGCAGCGCTCAGGAAGCCATCGAGATGGTAAGAAACTGCAACTATGACATCGTGTTCATGGATCACATGATGCCGGAAATAGACGGTGTCGAGGCAACGCACATGATACGGGATCAGTTCCCGTCGTATTCCAGCGTGCCCATTATTGCGCTCACAGCGAATGTATCCGGCGGCGCCCGGGAGATGTTCCTCAAGGAGGGACTGAACGACTTCATCGCCAAGCCGATAGAGTTCAAGGACATCATGAACAAGATACGCAAATGGCTGCCGGAGGAGAAGATCGTTCCGGTTTCCACGCAGCCAGCTGTCGCAGTCAACAAAGAAGAAACGGATATCATTTCGCAGATCAAGGGCATTGATCCCGGTTCCGCGCTTTCCCTTATCAATAATAAGGCGCTGCTGCGCAATATAATGCAGCAGTTCTACCGCTCGATAGAGCAGAAAGAAGCAAGGATACGTTCCTTCTGGAAAAACAACGATATCAAGAATTTCACGATAGAGGTGCACTCGCTGAAGAGCTCGGCAAAGCAGATAGGTGCGAACCACCTTTCGTCAGTGGCGGCAGGACTGGAGCAGGCTGGTCTGAACAATGACCTTGACTACATCAGCCGCCATACCAACGCAATGCTGATAGAGTTCCTGCGGCTGCGGCAGGATATGTCGAAATACTTCGGTGAAGCTGACCCGGCGTATTACGACGAACCGGTCCGCAGCTCTCCCTCGAAGAACAAAACCATTTTGATGCCTGCGATCCCGGAGGAGAGCGACATCTTCCAGAAAATGCAGAATGCTCTTGACGAAATGGATTCGTTGCATATTGACGATGTACTGGAAAAGATGTCAGCCATGCGGTGCAGCGATGAGGAGAAGGCATATCTTAAGCGCCTGAAAAACGCTGTTGATGACTATGACCTTGACGCAGCCCAGGAGGTCCTCACCGAATGGTGGAAAGTTAAGAAGCCCAAATAAACTGAGGATTATGACCATATATCGCATAGAGCCGTCAGAAGGAGTTAATGAAACATGAACGTTGAGAAAATGACCCGGCAGCAGGCACAGGAAGAAATGAATGCGTTGAAGAGAATATTTCCGTTGGTCGAGGTTTTCGACAAGGACGAGATCGAAAAAGGTAACGTCCCGAGACTGAGCATAAACGGGAAAGCGGTCCGCTGCGCACGGAGCGTGGCAGAATCCGCGCTTGCGGAAAAGAAGCAGATAACGAAGTTTGAGTTTCTGGAAACGGAAATATACCAGGTCATTGCGCATTATGTTGAGATCGACGGGCGTGCGAGCGTCATCGAAATGGCAAAGCAGCTTTCCGGGGATTCGCTGATCTCCCTTAACGGTCACGATGAATTCGCGGAGCGGCTCGCAAGGAACAACTCCGAGATATACATTGACGCGCTCACCGGAGCGTATAACCGCCGCTATTTCGAGGAATACCTCAAGAATGCGGAGATATCCGCCGGCGTTGTAATGATCGACCTTGACGATTTCAAGCTCTACAACGATACCTGCGGTCACGACGCCGGCGACAGCGTCCTCAGGACTGTGGTCGATACGATACGCCGGTGTATCCGCGCCACGGATACGCTTGTGCGCTACGGCGGCGATGAATTCCTGCTGGTAATGCCGGGAATCACCGACGACAGATTCACCCAGCAGCTGCGCTACATAAAGCGGCGTATCCACAAGGCTGATATCCCGGAATATGCCGGACTGAGACTTTCCGTAAGTATCGGCGGCGTACTGGCGGAAAGAGAGCCGCTCGCCGATGCAGTCACCCGGGCGGACAAGAATATGTACATCGCCAAGAACCGGAAAAACACGGTCGTCACCGATGACAGTAGACTGACCACCGACGACGCAAACAAGCTCAATGTGCTTATCGTTGACGATTCCGAACTCAACCGCGATATCCTCTCCTCAATGCTGAAGAGCGACTTCAATATAATGGAGGCGTCGAACGGCGAGGAGTGCCTTGCCATGCTGGAGGAATACGGCACCGCAATTTCCATCGTCCTGCTTGATATCGTGATGCCCAGCATCAGCGGATTCGAGGTGTTGCGCGTCATGAATTCCGACCACCTTATCGAGGACATTCCTGTTATAATGATATCCAGCGATAACTCGGATTCCTCCGTGCGCGAAGCGTATGAGATGGGCGTTTCGGATTACATCAGCCGCCCGTTCGATGACAAGGTGGTATTCCACCGCGTGTTCAATACCATCAAGCTATATGCTAAGCAGCGCCGGCTCGTCAAGCTGGTCACCGACCAGATCAACGAGAAGGAAAAGAACAACAGCATGATGATCGGCATACTGAGCCAGATCGTTGAATTCCGCAACGGTGAGAGCGGACTGCATGTAGTGCATATCCGCACGCTGACGGAAATGCTGATGGATCAGCTGGTCAAGAAGACGGACAAATACAACATCACCAACAACGAGAAGCTGCTTATCCCCACTGCCTCCGCGCTGCACGATATCGGCAAGATCGGTATCGACGACAAGATACTCAACAAGCCCGGCAGGCTTACCCCCGGGGAATTTGAGATAATGAAGACGCACACCGTTATCGGCGCGCACATGATCGAGAGCCTGGAGCAGTATCAGAACGAGCAGCTGATTCAGATAGCGCACCAGATCTGTCGCTGGCACCACGAGAGGTGGGACGGCAGGGGATACCCCGACGGACTCAAGGGCGACGAGATACCGATATCCGCGCAGATAGTTTCGCTTGCCGATGTCTATGACGCTCTGGTCAGCGAGCGCGTTTATAAAAAGGCGCTTCCGCACGAAACTGCGCTGAAGATGATACTTAACGGCGAATGCGGTCAGTTCAACCCGATACTCATTGACTGCCTGCTGGATATCAATCAGCAGATAAAGGAACAGTTCAACACATGAAGGGCAGGCTGGTGGTAAGGTCAGGGATTCCCGTTTGACCATCTTCCGGCATACATAGAACTCTTAAAATTTATTTATATTATGTGGGGATAAAGCAATTATGACAATCAGAAAATGTTACGAGCTCATGGGTTCCAATTATGACAGTGTGCTTTCCAGACTTGGCAGTGAAGCCATCATCGCACGCGTTGCAGTGAAGTTCCTGAACGACCCCAGCTTCACCGACCTCAAAAGCGCACTCGGCGATGGCAGGACTGAGGACGCTTTCCGTGCGGCGCATACACTCAAGGGAGTATGTGTGAATCTCGGATTCGATAAGCTTTATGAGAGCAGCTCCGCACTGACCGAGCTCCTCAGAGCAGGACGCACTGACGGTGCGGACGTTATGCTTGCAGCAATAGAGAAGAATTATAACGAAACGGTTTCTGCGCTCACTTCCTTCAAGGAGAATCAGTAAACCCGGAGCGGCTTTTCATTTAACGGAGGTTATTATCAGTATGCAGGAGCATTCAGGGCAGAATATTGTGAATTTCGGCGGTGGTCAGAGATATTCTGACATCTACACCGAAAAGGTGCTTTTGCTGAAACCTGACGCAGATACGCTGACAGGTATCAGCGATACAATACGCCAGGCATTATCTCTGGACAATGCGGTGGGCTGTATCGGAGGATATTACGATGACGAGCTGAGCATGCTCTTTATAAGCAGCTTTTTCATGCAGAATCTCGGGTACGACTATGAGGAGTTTATGCAGGTTTCCGGCGGCTCCCTCAGACCGCTTATTTATCCGGGGGATCTCAAATATTTCGAGGGGGACAAATTCCGCGAGGGTATGGGAGCCGGGCTTTTCCATATGATGATGAAGGACGGCACGCCAATCTATGTCCGCACCTACAAGATGGATTCCACTGACAGCAGCGGTAATCCTGTCTGGATCATGGCGGTACGCGTTGCCTGGGACGCTCAGAACGTGGAACTCATCAACGGCGTCATGCAGTCCGGTGTGTGGTACATCGACTTCAACGAGGACAACTCCATCAGAAAGGTCACATGGAGCCAGGCCTTCCGGCACATGCTGGGATTCACCGGCCCGGAGGATTTCCCGGACGAACTTGAGGCGTGGGCCGACCGGATACACCCACAGGATCGTCAGAGGGTTCTCGCCATATTCTTTGCTTCGGCAAACGACCGCCAGAATGACATAAAGTACGAGGTGGAGTACCGCGCCAGAAGCAAGGACGGCGTGTACCACTGGTTCAAGGAGCGCGCGGAGGTAAACCGCCGCCTGGACGGCTCCCCAAGCCGCATGACGGGAATCTTCATCAATATTGACGAAGAGCATAAGACCCGGGAGGAGAACGATAAGTACTCCGCCTTCCACCGGTCATACTCAAAATTAAATATTTGCGAGTTCTACGTTGACCTCCAGGAGGATACCTTTGAGGAACTCAAGATGAGCGAGCGGCTCGCGGAATCCCTCGGCAGTATCACCAGCTGGGACGAGATTTCCGGCAGATACGTCAACGAGCACGTCTACGCGGAGAGCCGCGAAGCAGTCCGTCTGCTGTTTGACCGTGACTATATCCGCAGCGAGCTGAGGAAGCTGGACGGCGAACTGAGCCTGGAGTGCCGCGCGGAATACTGCGGCGAGGAATACTGGGTGCGCAACATGGTGCTCCCGGGTGACATGGACGAACATGGCGAGGTGAGGCATGCAATCGTGTTCCTCCGTAATATCACCAACGCCAAGAAGGCGGAAGAGGACCTTCATCGCATGACTAAGGATAACCATGACATGGACGAGCTGCTTAACGGCATGGTGAAGCTGGTAAAGCGCTTTGCGGTCTGCGACCTGGAGAACAACAGCTTCATGCTGCATAACCTTGACGGAAAGCACCTGCTCAGGACCTCCGGTACATATGACGAGATGGTGGCGGATATTGACAGCAAGTTCAAGACGCTCTCCGACAAGAAGACTATCCCGGATTTGCTGAGCAGGGAGAATCTCATGCATTATCTCCGGGACGAAACGGATATCTATAGTTTCGAGTACTGCTCAAAGGACGAATCGCTTTTCAAGAACATGTCGGCGATACCGCTGGAATTTAAGGACGGCATGCTTTCCCGGGTGCTGTTTATAATCCAGGACGTGACCCAGACGAAGAACAACGAGCGCCAGGCGAGAGCCGCACTCAAGGACGCATTCCAGGCGGCAAACCGCGCGAACCAGGCAAAGACGGTGTTCATGTCCAATATGTCGCATGATATCCGCACGCCGATGAACGCGATAGTCGGAATGACCGCGATCGCCGGAGCCAATATCAACGACAGAAACCGTGTGCTGGATTGCCTGAGCAAGATCAATCATTCCAGCAAGCACCTTCTGTCGCTCATCAACGAAGTGCTGGATATGAGCCAGATAGAGCGCGGTGGAATCAGCCTGGTTCAGGAGGAATTCCACCTGCCGGAGCTTATTGACGATCTCCTGACGATCATGAAGCCCGGTATTGAACAGCACAGGCATGATATATCCGTCACGCTGACGGATATATCCCATGAGAACGTGATCGGCGACCGAATGAGGATCCAGCAGGTGCTGGTGAACATCATGACGAACGCCGTGAAATACACTCCGGACGGTGGAAAGATACATCTCGGCATCGCGGAGAAATTCACCCACGGAAGCAACTCGTGCTATGAGTTCATTATCGAGGATAACGGCATAGGAATGTCCGAGGATTTCCTGAAAGTGATATTCGAGCCCTTCACCCGTGCCGATGATGACCGCACCAGCAAGATTCCCGGCACCGGGCTCGGCATGGCGATAACCAAGAACATCGTGGAGATGATGAACGGAACTGTCAAGGTGGACAGCCGCCCCGGAGAGGGAACTCGGTTCACAGTGACGATAGTTCTGCGTATCTGCGATAATGATTCCGTCGCCTGCGATGAGCTTGCGGACCTGCCTGTACTTGTGGTTGACGATGATAAGGAATGCTGCGAGGGCACTGTGGCAATACTTGACGATATCGGCATGAACGGCGAGTGGGTGACCACCGGCGCTGAGGCAGTGGAACGTACGGTGGAGCGTCACAATTCCGGCAACGACTATTTTGCGGTTATCGTGGACTGGAAAATGCCCGGAATGGACGGCGTTGAAACTACGCGCCAGATACGCAGCCGGGTCGGAAAAGACGTGCCTATCATCGTGTTCACCGCGTATGACTTCTCCGCCGTGGAGAGGGAAGCGCGCGAAGCCGGTGCCGACGCATTCATCACGAAACCGCCGTTCCGCTCCAGGCTGACGGCGCTGTTCAAGGGACTTGCAGGCGGCTCCGGAGAAATGGTATTCGAACCTGTTGAAGCTGAGAAAATGGACCTTACGGACCACACCGGGAAGAAGGTCCTGCTGGTGGAGGACAACGAGCTTAACCGCGAGATCGCCACGGAGATAATCGGCATGAGCGGCGCGGAGGTGGATTCCGCCGAGAATGGAAAGGAAGCCGTGGACATCATAAAGGAAAAGGGACCTGATTATTATGGGATCGTGTTTATGGATATACAGATGCCGGTGATGAACGGATACGACGCCGCCAGGGCGATCCGTGATCTTCCCGGCTGTGGGGAGCTTCCGATAGTTGCGATGACCGCCAACGCCTTTGCAGAAGACGTGCTCCATGCGAAGGAAGCCGGAATGAACGGGCATATTTCCAAGCCACTTGACGTAAACAAGCTGAATGATATTCTCAATCAGTGGCTTAACTGATGTCGGCGAAGATCAATCCCGGGGCTGAGTGATTCAGCCCCGGAAACTTTTGTTCCGATAAAACAGAGGTTGCTGAAAATCCGTATTATAAGATGTATTCATTTTGGTAAGCAGAACGGAGTATATTTGGTGTATTATTTCTATTGACGAATGTTGAAAGTTTGTGGTGTAATAAATGTGATTATATAATTATGTATATTGGGTAATTATGCTGTCTTATTTGGTATTACAGCTGGCTTTGTCGGAATTTAGACAGAATGGATTTGATTTGAACAGAAGGATTGTTATGACGAATAAAGAAAACTTACTCAAAGCGATACTGAATGGATCAAACAAGATGGTTCAGGTCAGTGATGCTGAAAGCTATACCATGCTTTACGATAACGATACCGCATTACGTTTTGATGTGAACCGCAGCGGTAAGTACGAGGGCGCGATCGTTGCTATAAATACATGATGGGACTGGATGCTCCGTGCCCTTTCTGCCCTCTGAATAATATGGGGGATAGTGTATCCTGCGAGGCGGAGGTTGACAACGGCAACCAGATATTTGCCGTCAAGACCAGCTTATCGAGTGGAACGGCAAAAAGTCGTTCATTGAATACGTCTTGGATATCACCGGCGAAAAACTCTCTCACTGGGCTGGGAATGTCCATCGCCAAGAGCATTGTGGACATGATGGGCGGGAAATATCTCCGTGGAAAGCGAGACCGGCAAGGGAACGGAGTTCACCGTGGAGCTCACCTTCAGGAAGTGCGGTGGATCCGAGATGAGCCAGATGCTGGACTGTATAGGAATGCGCTCCGAGTGGACTACCTCCGGCAAAGAGGCAGTGCTCCGCACGAAGCTTGGGGTGGAGCGCCACGATGAGTTCAGCTTGTTTATTATAGACTGGCTCATGCCGGACATGAACGGAATCGAAACCGTGCGGTGAATCCGCCAGGTAATCGGCAAGAACAAGCCGATCATCATTCTGATCGCCTACGACTGGACGGAGGTCGAGAGCGAAGCCCGGGAAGCCGCGTTATCGCATTCTGTTCCAAGCCCATATTCATGTCGGAGCTTCGCAATATACTTTCCAATCCGTATTATGTCGAGAAGAAGGACGCACCGAAGGATTCCGATGCGGAACAGTTTGCCGGCAGGAAGATACTTCTGGTCGAGGATAATGAGCCGAACATGGAGATAGCCGCGGAACTCCTCCAGGAAGCCGGATTCAACCTTAAACGGCATTTGACGGCACCGAAGCGGTGGAGAAAGTGAAGAATTCCGCGCCCGGTGAATACGATCTGATCCTGATGGATATACAGATGCCAAAAAAGTGATCCTGTACAGGATTAACTGAAAGAATGGAATGATGAGTTGAAAAGGAATAAGAAGCTTGTTTTATATATCTTTGTCAATGTAATTCTGGTTTTGATGATAGCGCATACGGTGTTTTACATATCAGCTCTTCAATCAGAATCGCTTAAACGGTAACAGCAGAAGTTTGAGAACTCGGTCGATTTCATCAACCACCAGGTGTCGTTCTATGTGGATAATCCCAGCTGGGCAGTGAAGGAGTGGGCGGCGCTGTGCGAAGCCATCGACTGGACAATGAACGAGGCGTCCGAATCCCGGGGAAAGATCAATCCGGACGACCAAATTATGATAATGGTGCTGTCCGTGGACGAACTCGCAGGCGTTTCCTCAGATGAGAACCAGCAGGCGGACTTCAAGGGGATATCAGCCTCAACCGGGAGATCTCCAGCTTTTACAGCACGGCTTCTGAGGGAGAGGTATACGTCACGCCCTGGGATTCACCATCGAGTTCGTTATTGTGAGCATGGTGCTGCTGTTCCTGGTGAAGATGGCAAAGACTCTGTTGGAGGAGCGGTACAGCGCGGTGGAGCAGAACCGCATGAAGAGCCGGCTACTTTCCCAGATGTCCCATGAGCTACGCACCCCAATGAACGCCATAATCGGAATGGCGGACGTTGCCCTGCGCAAGGATATGGACGACGACCTCCGGAGATGAATCTCATTGAATCGGAAAAGCTGCTGACCACGATTCGCCATTATCTCCCGGAAAGCAAGATTATAGATAACTGAATCGCCTTAAATACTTCCAACAGGAACCGCTGTGGGAAGTATTGCTTCGTGTGTTGCTAAAGGACCAGGTATACTGAGGCGGAGCAGTGAGTATTCTTATTCCAGTGGGAAAGTTGAAAAAATTTATGCATTCGGACAATACGCTGATGTCGGATTTTCTTGACTTGAGCCGGAGTTTGTGATATAATTAATTTGATTTAAAAATTGAAGTTAGCCGATTCTAACAATTGGCGCAGACCAGGCAAAATGCAGGTCCGCGCTGAGAATATAAAAGGCTCCTGGAGGACACACCTATGACCATGGACGAATTAAAGCCGGGACAAAGCGCGTATATAAGCTCTGTAGGCGGAACCGGCGCGCTCAGGCACCACCTTCTCGATATGGGACTGACTCCCCAGACGGAAATAACGCTGCAAAAAGTTGCACCGATGGGGGATCCGGTGCAGTTTCAGCTGAGGGGATATGAGCTGACTCTCCGCCTGGAGGAGGCAAGGAAAGTAACCGTCGAGCAGATACATACCAAGCCTGTAAAGGCATCTGTAGTCGGCGCCCGGCGCAGCAGCACTCCGCACCCGGGAGTCGGCGAGCTGGTGAAATCCGGCGGATATCATACGGTGCATGACGGAGCCGCGATTCCGAAGGGGACTCCGCTCACCTTCGCGCTTGCCGGGAACCAGAACTGCGGAAAGACCACGCTGTTCAATCAGCTGACCGGCTCCAACCAGCATGTCGGGAATTTCCCTGGCGTGACCGTGGACAGAAAGGACGGCACGATACGCAGCCACCCGGAGGCGACAGTGACCGACCTGCCGGGAATATATTCCCTCTCGCCCTATTCCAACGAGGAGATAGTCACCCGGGATTTTCTGATAAACACTCACCCGAGCGGAATAATCAACATCGTGGACGCATCGAACATCGAGAGGAATCTCTACCTCACAATGCAGCTTATGGAGCTTGGGATCCCGATGGTGCTGGCGCTGAACATGATGGACGAGGTAAGGGCGAACGGCGGTTCGATTCTTGTCAACGAGCTTGAGGAGATCCTGGGAATACCTGTAGTCCCGGTTTCCGCCGCCAGGAATGAGGGAATCGACGAGCTGATAGACCACGCGATACATGTGGCGAGGTACAGGGAGATACCCGTGCGCATGGATTTCTGCCCCGAAAGCCGGGATTCCAAGGATAAGGTAGGAGCCGTACACCGCTGTATTCATGCGGCGTCGCTGCTTCTTGCGCCGGATATACAGGCGGCGGGGCTTCCGGTGCGCTTCTCCACGACGAAGCTTGTTGAGAATGACGCACTGATAGAGGAAAAGGTGAAAATACCCGAGGAGAAGAAGCAGGCGTTCGACCAGCTGGTGAATATTATGGAGCAGGAAACCGGAATGGACCGCGAAGCCGCGCTTGCCAACATGCGGTTCACATTCCTGGAGAATCTCTGCCTTAAAACAGTGGTGCGTCCTCACGAAAGCCGCGAGCACAAGCGCAGCATGCAGATAGACCGGCTGCTGACGGGAAAATACACGGCTATACCGTGCTTTATCGGTATCATGGCGATAGTGTTTGTGGTGACGTTCAGCCTTGTCGGAGCGTGGCTCTCTGACCTTATGGGAATGGGCGTGGATATTGTCATCGGGTGGATATCCCAGGCGCTTCAGTACCTTGAAGTCAATCCCGTTGTTCAGTCGCTGGTGGTGGACGGAGTATGCGCCGGTGTAGGCAGCGTACTGAGCTTCCTGCCGACGATAGTCACGCTGTTCTTCTTCCTGTCGATACTTGAGGACACCGGCTACATGGCGCGAGTCGCCTTTGTAATGGACCGCCCACTGCGCAAGCTTGGACTTTCCGGGCGCAGTTTTGTGCCAATGCTGGTAGGATTCGGCTGCTCCGTACCTGCGATAATGGCAACGCGCACACTGTCCAGTGAGCGCGACAGGAAAATGACGATATTGCTGACTCCGTTCATGAGCTGTTCGGCTAAACTGCCAATATACACGTTGATGATCGGAGCATTCTTCCCGGCGGAATACCGGGCGCTTGCGATGATAGGGCTTTATGTTTTCGGTATTCTGTGCGGAATTCTGTATGCGCTTCTGCTGAAGATCACGAAATTCCGCGGCGAGCCGGTGCCGTTTGTCATGGAGCTGCCGAATTACCGCCTGCCCAGCGCAAAGAGCGTGGGACAGCTCATCTGGGAGAAGGCGAAGGACTTTATCCAGAAGGCGTTTACGGTGATATTCGCGGCTTCCATCGTGGTGTGGATACTCCAGACGTTTGACGCGCGCTTCAACATCGTGGATTCCCCGGAGAACAGCCTGCTGGCGATGCTCGGCGGATTTGTCGCTCCAATATTCGCACCGCTTGGATTCGGCGACTGGCGCGCCTCCACGGCGCTGCTGACTGGGTTCACCGCAAAAGAGAGCGTTGTTTCCACTCTTACGCTGCTGCTGGGCGGAGATACTTCCCGTATCTCGATGCTGTTCACTCCGTTTACTGCGGTGGTGTTCCTGGTGTTCGTGCTGCTTTACACTCCGTGCGTTGCCGCGATAGCAACGGTCAAAAGGGAGCTTGGCAGCGCCCGGGCTGCAGCGGCTACGGTGCTGATACAGTGTGCGATAGCGTGGGTAATGGCGTTCCTTGTGCACTGCGTCGGCGTACTTTTCGGACTAGCCTGAAAGGACCCTTTATGAACTTTATCAGCATACTTCTTATACTGGCGGTCGCCGCCGGATTTGTCGCAGCAGTGCGGTGCGCACGGCGGAAGGGGAGTTGTTCCTGCGGAGGTAACTGCCCGGGGTGCGCGGCGAAATGCGGCAGGAAAAAGCGTGACGAGACCTGGCATAAATAAGATAACTCCCGGACGGAAGCGTGACCGCCCGGGAGTTTTGCATACCAGTGTCAATTCTGATGCGCTGTTTGCTGCGAGATATCCTTTTCCAGATCACGGCGCAGCTTATTCCCACCGCCGCGGAGGTGATCACCCAGGTTATCGGGAACACGATGTACAGGCTTTCCAGGGTGCCGTAATTCCGGAATATCGTGAATACCCACACAATGCGGAAAATGCAGGTGCCCAGGATAGTTTCCACGGTCGGGAGGGTGGAATAGCCCACTCCGCGCAGTGCCGCCGCCGGGATTTCGTAAAAAGTGCATATCGGCTCGAAAACCAGGATCAGCATAATTCTTTTGCAGGACATCTCAATTTCCCCCGGGACGGACGTGAATACCGCCGACGCCTGGTGGCAGAACACCGCGCCCTGGAGCGCCGTGGGGTACTACCGTCCGTATTATGTGAGCGAATCAGCTGCGGTCGAATCCCCGGAGCGTGAGTCTGCTCCCCCCTTTTTTTCCCTGATGAGCCAAAGGGTCACGATACCGGCACCGAGGGCTACTCCCATGACGTTCATTCCGCAGCCCACGACAAATAACACGTTCAGCATTATGTTCACCGCCCCCGGATATCATCAGCGCGATAAGGGGTCTTTTACTGTCGCCCCGGGAGCGGAATATTGCCGCGCCGAAATCATGCAGCATGAGAAAGGGGACTGAAAGGCAGTACACTCGCAGGTAAGTAGCGGCGTCGCCCAGTATCTCATCGGGAGTATTTATCAGCCGCAGCAGTGGCGGTGCGGTTATCTGTCCTACCGCCGCGGGGGCGCCGTTTTCGCCGAAGCGCCCTATTACTGCCGTGTCTGATGAATTAAACAGCTGCTGCACGATACTTGTCAGCACGATGGGTAGTGCAAACTGGATTATTTTTCGTGTGAGTGGTCCGTTCAGCATGTCTATGCTGTTCTTCCATTTTTATTCCCCATTGTCTTTTCGCTTAAAATAGTATATGGTCACCTCTAAAAACCTTGTTTGAGTGAAAATGTGTATAGCAAACCGACTGCTTATTCAAACCGGATTTTAGAGGTTCCCATATCATATAATTTACAATCTGAAAAGCGAATGTTTCTCATATGTATCATGATGAAAAGTCATAGGAGATAAATATGGAGGGGAGCTTTTCATGCTGCTCGAAAATGGTGGGAACTACGAAATATCCGAGCTGCTTCAGAGAAATAACGTGCAGCCGGACGTGCGTTTCACGACCTGGGACGATTATGCCGTCATGTCTATGGTGGAAAAGGGTCTGGGGATTGCAATATTGCCGGTACTTATACTGAAGCGCATTCCGTATCATATTCTGACTAAGCCTATTGACGTGCCCGCATTCCGGAATATCGGTATTGCTTTCCGCAGCCGGAAAAGCCTGTCGCTGGCGGCGGAGCGCTTCATAGGGTATTGTATAAGGACTCAGCAGGAGTTAAAGTGATATTGTCAATATAGCTTTACACATTGCACTGATGCCGATTTGCCCGTCTTATCAGAGAAATATCTGCGGCGCTTCTCTGCCGGAGGCATTCCGCCTATCGACGAGCATATCCGGCGGTTATTCCAATAACTCATGTAGTAGCGCCAGATCATTGTTTCCCTTGTTCAGCCGCTTAACCTCGCTTCGCAGCTGCCGGATCTCCTCCGCCAGGCTCATTGCGTTTTCGGGGGTTCGCTCCTCAATGTCCAGGTCGCCGTTCTTTGCCGCCTGCACCCACCCGTACAGCGTTCCGTACGGTACTTCAGTTCCTCGCTGGCTCGCTTAACTCCTATTTCCAGCGCCAGCTTTACTGACTGCTCCTTGTAACTCCTGTCGTATTTCTTTGCTTCTGACATGTCCTTCACCCTCCTGATTTTAGTATATCCTTTTGAGCGTGGGTGTCAAGTTTTATTATACAACATCATTCGGCAGCCGCTGCTTTGCTTCACATATTTGCAAACAAATCCGCAATATCAGCGTCAATGCAGACGGACCGGTCCTCGATTTCCTTCGGCGCGTAGGATTCGCCGAAATTCAGGCAGGCGTAAAATGCGTTCGGATTCTGGAAAGTCATTCTCCAGAACGGAAATTTGATGATTCCCGGGGTGTTCATTCCCACGCCGAGTTCAAGGAATAATATGTGCTGTCCATCGTGAGCGCGCAGGTATTTTTCGTACCGCTGCGCCGCCCTGTGCCAACCGCAGTCCTCGACGAACTTGTCGTCCGCGCGCAGATTCATCGTCAGCGGCTTTCCGCAGCGCGGACATCTCGGGATAAGTTCGGTGGGGATTTTCATATTCTCCTGGGAATCCATCATCGCAATTACGCTGTCCTCGTTGTCCCAGGTTTCCTTGCAGCATGGCTTGGAGCACTGAAACAGCCCGTAATCCCCCTGGGTGTAAAACAGCCGTTCCTTGTCAAATTCTGCTTTCTGAAACTGGTGGTCAACATTCGTGGTCAGCACGAAATAATCCTTGTCCCTGATAAGCTGAAACAGCCGCTTATATGTACTGTTGTCAACGTCCATATAGCGGTTGATGTAGATGTATCTAGACCAGTACGCCCAGTATTCCTCAGGAGTATCAAACGGGTAGAATCCACCCTCGTACATATTCCGGAAGACGTATTTTGCGATGAAATCGGAGAAGTATTTCTCGAACCGTTCACCGCTGTAAGTGAATCCAGCCGCCGTGGAAAGCCCTGCGCCAGCGCCGATTATAATTGAATCAGCGGAGTTTAGCTCGGTTTTCAGCCGTTCAATTTTCGCCGAGTATTTTTCTGTATATGTCATAGTCCTCGCTTCCGAATACATTAAAAATCACCTTTATTCCGTGGGATTTCAGAAAACCCCGTACCGTATTGACTGCGATTTCAGCCGCTTCCTGTTTCGGGAATCCAAAAACCCCGGTTGAAATGCAGCAGAATGCAATGCTGTCGATTCCGTTCTGTACCGCAATTTCAAGGCATGACCGATAACAGCTTTCCAGCAGTCTGCAATGTTCCGCAGTCAAATTTCCTTGTACGATAGGTCCAACCGTGTGGATTACATATTCACACGGCAGATTGTACGCCGGGGTAATTTTCGCCTGTCCTGTGGGTTCCGGGTATCCCTGTTTTTTCATTATTTCAGAGCAATTCAGCCGCAAACGGATTCCTGCAAAGGTGTGAATACAGTTGTCGATACAGTTGTGGCAGGGCTGATAACAGCCGGTCATTCCGCTGTTTGCGGCATTTACTATTGCACCGCATTTCAGCGTGGTTATGTCACCGCGCCATAGGCATATATTATCCTCAACAGGCGATAAATCCGCAATATCCGTGATACCCTTTTCGGCGGTTTTCTGACGGAGGTATTCGTCCTCTGCGGCGAGGTATTCCGCTGAAATTTCATCGGCGGGACGGATATTCACAAGACTTCTGTAAAGCCGAAATTGCTCGCTTTCCGATGACGGTATTCGTACTTTCCTGTAATCCGGATTTTCATTCATCAGGTATTTTATCAGCTTCTCGGCGGTCATTTAATCACAGCCTTTCTATCGCTCCGACCGGGCAGTTTTCGAAGCAAGCGCCGCAGTGCAGACAGTTGTTCTGCCTTATATTATACGGCGCTGGAGCGCCCTTGTCAATGCAGTTCTGCGGACATACCGTCATGCACTTCCCGCAGCCTATGCAGTTTTCAGTAATGTGGTAGCCCTTATGTTCTGCGCTGCCGTTTCCAATGGTGTAGACCTCGCGGAAAATCGGATTCACGCCGAGATTGAAATACTCGATGGCAGCGTCCTTTATCTCGAAGCATATTCCGATATTCCGCTTCTCGCCGGGGTAGAGATTCGCGAGGTACGGCTGCTCGGCGAATATCGTGTCAATGCAGTGCTTCTGACTTTCCTCAGCGACCGGGAGCGCCTTTCCGGACAGCCGTATCATCTCCTTGAATTTCGTGTAGACAAGTATCTGCACGCGCCCGTCCGCGAGAAGCTCCTTTGCTACATTCTTTCCCCTTGCGGTAAAGAAATACAGCGAATGCTCATCGTAATGCACCGCGCTTATGCAGCGTATCTGCGGAGCGCCGTGCTCGTCAACCGTGGCTACGTTCAGTACTCCTACAAGCTGCATTTTCTTTAAACAGGTCTTTGCGTCCATTGTTAATACCTCACTCTACAATTCTGATCCTGCCGGGTCTGCGCGGCTTTGTGTGCGGCTGTTCGCCGTTGATATAGCCAAGTATCACGAAACAGACTGCGCTGTAATTTTCGGGAACGTTCCACTCTCTGAGCAGCGCCTGTCCCTCATCGCTGATGAAGCTTTCCTCTCCGCGGGAAATAATGCAGGAGGAAATGCCAAGCTCCGTTGCCTGGAGCAGCATATTTTCAGCCATGCAGAATGCGTCCGCAACACGGAATGCGAAGCCGTCCTGACCGAAGATCGCTATGACAGTCGGTGCGCCGTAAAAGCCGTTCTTTATCGTCGGGTCGTCGATCGAACTGGGCTGTTCGCTTGAAACGTAACCGCCGAGCAACCTGCTTCTGTCGAACCTGGCGAGGTTCATTCTGCCGATTTTTGCGGTGAGTTCTGCATTGTGAACTGAGACCATCATGCTGCGCTGACCGCCGCCGGCGTTCGGAGCGTAGTTTCCTGCTTCAAGAATAAGCTCAAAATCCTTGCGGCATATCTGATTGTCGGTGTACTTTCTGATGGAGTGACGCGCTTTGATTATGTCCATTAGCATAGCTTTTCTCCTGTAATTTCATTGCGTTCTTTCCAGCACTGCGGGTCGGGGGCGTACATATTCCCGGTGTAGCCGAAAGTCACCGCCGGACAGCCCCTGCAATACCCACGAAGCTCGCATTTACTGCATTTCTGGAACCTGTCCCACTGCCTGTATTCGTCAAGTTCCGCACCGTTGAACAGGTCGTAGAGCGAGGTTTCGAATACATTTCCGATTCTGGATTCCATGCGGCGGCAGGCGTAAACTTCGCCGGTCGGGATTATCGTCATGTGACCTATCCCGCAGTGGCAGCCATCGTAGATCACGTCCGGGTCGCTGTTTTCCGGGAGCTTAAACAGTCCGTTTTCATAGAGGTACAGAGTCCAGAGATGGTCTTTTAGCTGGAATGTAGTGGTGCAGCCGTTCGTCCTGTGCTGTTCGAATTTCTTGTGGCACATATCCATGAATTCACGATACTGGCGTGGGGGAATGTGGTATTCCTCGGATTTCTGACCGCTGGTGGGGCAGTATCTTCCGAACGCGAATACGTCAACGTTTTTTTCTGCACACAGGTCGATAAGCTGCGGAAAATCCCCGATATTCGCGCTGGAAACCGTAGACATGATTGCACAGTACATTCCCGCATTTTTAATGCAGTCTATCTTCTCGATTGTAGTATCGAACGAACCGGATTTGCGGAACATATCGTGGATTTCACGCATTCCGTCAAGGGAAAGTTGGTACTTCACGCAGCTGTGCTCACGGAGCTTCCGGCATACATCGTCGTTCAGGTGAAACGGATTTCCGAGGATAGCCCAGCGGATATTCTTTTCTTTCAGCCTTGCAGCAAGCTTCCAGAAGTCCTTATGTAAAATCGGGTCGCCGCCTGTGATGTAGATGTAGGGCGTTCTGCCGAGCCTTTCGCACATGTCCTCTATGCTAGCGAGTACCTGTTCCATTCTGTCGAACGGCATTTCGGTGAGCTTTTTGCAGTTGTCCTCCGCGAAGATGTAGCAGTGCTTGCAGCGCTGGTCGCAGGTGTCGGTAATGTGCCACTGGAAGGCAAAATAGGGTTTCATAGCGGTATCCTCCGATGATAGTTGCTCAGGGACAGCCGGAAATCCGGCTGTCCGGGGTTGCGAAGTTTGTTTTACTTCTTGTCAGGGTCGGCTGCGCCGCATGCAGAGCCGCAAGCGGAAGCAGGAGCCTTGGGGTCAGCTGCGCCGCACGCAGAGCCGCAAGCGGAAGCAGGCTTGTCAGCCGGGTCAGCAGTTCCGCAGGCTGTGCCGGAAAAAGCAGCTACATTCTTTAATGTTTCACTCATGTTTGTAACCTCCTGTATTACTCGGATCTCTCCTGTGATTACAGTATATCACGAGTTTTCAGCGCGCACAAGTACGCACTTTCAGGTTACATAGTTACCTCGGAGTTACCTTTGCACAGCAATGCCGTTTGTTTCACGAAAAAAATTTGATTATTGTTGTCAGCATTTGAAGCCGGGGAGCGTGGGAAGCTAGTTTATCTCTATACCGGCAACTTTGTTTGACTTTTTGTGGGTTTAGTGTTATAATTGAAACATCGACAAATTCCCGTTTATCGGACATATACGCAAATTCGTCCTCATAATTTAATAGCCACACATGGGCAGTAGAAAGATTGCTCTATTTTTATTTACGGAGGTGCCGATATACGAACGTTTGTGGAATAAAGAACCAAATCAATATATCAGTTATTGACAAACCCTTTTTTGCTAGTATAATAATGGTATAATGCATTTGCTGTGCCAAATAGAATATGGAATACAGAAGGTAATATATGACCAAAACGAAAACACGGTTTCTCGCCGTGGGTTCGACGATGATAGTGCTGATAACAGCGCTGATTGTCATACTCTCGGTGGGGAAAACTGCTGGCGCTGAGAATGTGTGGAACGGGAATTCCATAGCTGATTCTGCCTACCCCGGTACATATACCGGGGAGGAAATGATTCCGTACATAGAAAACGCATTATCCGGCACCGAAGACTGGAGGACTGCATAGTCATCTCCACGCCGGAGGAATTTGAAGCCCTCACCAAGGACGAATATGCCTGGGACAAGAATTACGTCCTTGACAGTGATATCAGCCTTGCCGGAATCACGATAACCAGCATAGGCACCGATATGAATTACCCCTTCACCGGAAAGTTCAGCGGCAATGGGCATACCATATCCGATGTGACAATAAACAGCGCAGACAGTGTATTCGTGGGACTCTTCGGCGTGAACATAGGACTTATCACGGACCTGTCCGTAATTGGAAATGTCACCGGGAAGAACTTTGTCGGAGGCATAACCGGCCTGAACGATACCAACTGCTCATTTGACGGAACTGTCGTGGGAAGGGAGCACGTTGGCAGCATATGCGGCAACAACTCCGGCGTTATTATATGCTGCGGAAACGGTGCCACAATCGATGCGCAGGGCGCTGGCGGTATCGCCGGAAATAACACCGGCACTGTAAGCAACTGCTTTAACATCGGCAGCGTTAAGGGAGTAGATTATGCCGGGGGTATCTGCGTAACAAATGACGGCGGAGTAATTGAAAACTGCTATAACACAGGCAAGTACGAAGTCAGCGGAAACGGCAGCGTAGAACATATATGCGTGAAAATCGGAGGTACGATCACAAACAGCTGGGGAACTGACAGTGTGTTGGGCAACAAAATTGAACGCATTGATCTGCTGTCCTCTAAGGGAATTACAGAAATGGGCTTTGATACCAGCGTATGGACAAAGATCCCTAACGACAGGGAAAATAAGGTAGCTTACTATCCGTCCACTTCCAGCAGGCATGCGTTCTCTATCAGCTATGAGGTGAACCTTGATTTTTACCAGAGCGATAATGCAACTCCGGTTTATCTCGGTGATGTTGTATTCTATCATGACATATTGCTGACATTTTCAGATTCAAGCATTGCACATGAAACACCAAAAAGATGCACCATAAGAATCGGCGACAGGATAATTGCAGACAGCGATGTGGATTTTAAACCGTATGAACGTTATTATACATGCACGCTGGATACAGTAGGTAAGACTACCTTCACGTTCTGGTGTGATGGCACTGGCTCGGAATTCCTACCAGATGAACTTACAGAGGACTGCACACTTGACATCGCGAAGAGGGAACCAGCCGCTTCGGATTTCGATATCGTACTGTCCGGTCTGAAATACGACGGCAGCGCGAAGTCCGTTGAGGTGAATCCGGCTGTCGGGATCGTGGGCATGGGCGATGTTACAGTGCATTATTACAGCGACGGGAAGCTGCTGAAGTCCGCTCCGGTCAACGCCGGGGACTACACCTTCAGCATTGACGTCGCTGCCGGAATCAATTACAAGGCGATTACCGGACTTACGGACAGCAGCTGGAAGTTCACGATAGCCAAGGCGGACGCTCCCGAAATAATCTACTGCTATGCTTACTACACCTTTGCGGAAAGCGGCGATAGAATGATAACCGTCAATAAGCTTCCCAATGACATAGGTACTGCTGGAACTCCAACAATCACAGTGAACGGCAGCATCTTCAAGGAGAACAGCGAAAGCTATTCTGACGGCGTTATACGCTTTATCCTCGCTGAGGGTAACACAGTGAACCAGGTCGGCTATATCAACGTGACGATACCGACGCAGAACTACGAGGATATATCCGTTAAACTGAGCGTGGGAATTACCGACAAGCACGACAGGCTTCCTCCGGAACTCATGGATTTCGACCTGGTGTTTACCAGCAAGGGCAGCGATATCACCGCAACGATAGTCACCGAGCTTTCCGAAGTGGAGTTCAGCTTTGACGGCGTAAACTGGAGCAATGTTAACACCTCTTCCGTTGGACACGAGCAGAGCGTGACCGGATATATCAGGTTCGTTGAAACCGAGATATACAACGTCAGCCAGGCTAGCTCCAGGACAGGTAAAACCGGTCACGGCGCGCTTATTCACCACGCACGCGTGGAGTCCGACTGCACAAAGGAGGGCAGCGCCGAGTATTGGGAGTGCACAGTGTGCAGCAAGGTATTCACTGACGAGGACGGCACTGCTGAAACCACCCGTGAGGCACTTGTTCTTGCAATGACCAGCCACACTGAGGGTCCGGCAGTCAGGGAAAACGAGATACCTGCTACCTGCACTGCGGACGGTTCATACGACGAGGTGATTTACTGCTCCGTGTGCAAAACGCAGCTTTCCATGAAGCACAAGACGATATCTGCTGCCGGACACAAGTGGTCGGACAAGTATGAATCAGACAAGACCGGACACTGGCATAAGTGCGAGCTGTGCGGAACGACTACCGAGGTGGAAAGTCACATTTCCAGCGGTCCGGCGACCATAGCCAGGGCTGAGGTTTGCACCGTGTGCGGCTATCAGATAGCGCCCAGGAAGAAATCCAGCGGCGGCTCCGTAGGCCCCGGCGGCGGACCCAAGACGCCAACCGAGGATAAGCCTGCGATCAACGGCGTAGAAAAGGGCTGGACTGAGATAGCGGCGGAACTCGCAGGTCAGAACGGCGGCAGCGTTGTAATTGCACTGAACGGCGAAACTGTGGTTCCGGTCGATGTTATCAGGGCGGCCATGAACAATAAGATCAAGGTCGAGTTCGTTGTTGACAGCGTAAAGAGCTGGATAGTTGACGGCACCAAGATAACCACGGCGACTGCGGCGGATCTGACGTTACTTCCCGGCAGCGCCGACAAGGGCGTCCTTCGCGGAGTCCCCGGGGTTGATCTGATAACCAACGGCACCGGAATACCGGCTGACCTGAAGCTGAAATTCCGCAAGGAGTTTGCAGGGCAGTTCGCGAATGTATACATGCTCACGGACGGCATTCCCGTATTCCAGGGCTGCGTAAAGGCCGATGAGGACGGCGCGGCTGTGATCTCCGGCGCAGATGCTGCCGGTGAGTATATCGTCATGGTATGCGAATACAGCGACCTTTCCGGTGACATGAACAACGACGGCGTTCTGAATGCGATCGACGCTTCGGCAATACTGAAGGATATTGTCGGAGCGGTGGCTGGCGCAAATCCGCTGATGGCGGACTTTAACGGCGACGGCGTATCCAACGCCCTGGACGCTTCCGCAATACTGAAATATATAGTGGGTATTGCGGCGTAACGGCGTGATCATTTGAAACAGAATCTCCCACCTGGCGACAGGTGGGAGATTTCATTTTATAAGTTAATGCGCTGGGTAATCTCACTCGATTCTGACCCATATAGCAGGGAAGACTAATTCAGGAGTCGTGGTGGAAACCGTGGAATCCGCGTCAAGCAATCCGTCGCGCCCCCAGCTGTGTAGAGTGGCGTTCTTGGGAGTTTTAAGCATGGTGCATATGGTGCTTGCATACCTGTCCGGATTCAGAGCCCTGGTGAACATGGAAGAAGCCTGGGCGTAGTTCAGCAGAAAGACATTATCGCTGCCGTCGGCGGAAATAAGCGTTTTTTCATAGTCAGAGAATACGCTGTCATAGAACTCCCCGTTGAGCCAGGCGCGCAGCGAGCAGTCCGCCCATGCGGAATTCCCGTTGGTGTCAAAGGGCAGGTATTCCACCGCCTCTTCTGTAACCAACAGCGCCCGGTTGCCCTCTGTTTTGAGGACTTTCCAGTCGATCGAGGTCTTTATTTCGGTGTCGCTTATGTAGTATTCCCCGAAATTCACAGCGCTCTCCCAGTTGTCGCCGTTCAGCAGCTCGTTGCGGAGCGTGGCAAGATAGGGTCTGGCAGGCTCATAGTCGCGCAGCTTGAAGGACAGGATACTGTATGCGCTTCTTTTGTCATGCTCCTCCAGCTTCTCAAGCGCTATAGTAAGCCAGCAGTCGCAGTACATTTCATGGCTGTCGAGGTAATTTCCCAGCTTGGAAAGCTGGTCTATCGCTTTGTAGTATTGCTTGGAGTTGTACAGTACCTTTGCGTAATTGTACAACGAATCCTTCGCCCGGTCGTCGCTGTCCGACCACCCGGAAATCTTGCTGAACATCTCATACGCGGTCTGATACGCTCCCAGATCGTATTTCTCCTCGGCACGGATATACTGTATCCTTTTCAGCTGGTCGTTGCTGCCGGAAAGAGATCTGATCTCCTTGAGGACAGCTTCGGCTGAATCAAGGTCGCCGCTGTCAATCAGTTCAAGCGCATATTGGTACAGACAGATGTTTTTCCGGCTGACCGAATCGTAATACGAGCCAAGTGCGTCAAACGCTTCCGCGGCTGACTTGAGGTCGCCGGCGTTTTCGATCTTCTCCGCAAGTTTATAGCTGCACTCATTTGCTTTCTGGGCGGAATCCTGGTAGCCGCCGAGCCGCAGATACATACTCTGCGCGGTTTCCGGATCGCCGCTTTCAAGAAGCTGTCCTGCCTGCATGTAGCGGCATTTTTTCACCCAGTCCGCGCTGTCCTCGTAGCTGCCGAGAGAAATAAAGACAGCCTCCGCTTCCCGGAATTCCGCGTTTTCGTACAGGGATTTTCCCTGCTCGTAGCGTGTGTCCACGCTTGAAATTTCGGGCTCCGGCGCATCCGTCTGACCGTTGGGGAAAAGCACGATCACCGCCCCCACGATAAGTCCTGCGGCGACTATTCCGGCAGGCAGCAGGCGGAACGGGAAGCGCTTCTTGACCGGCTTGACTTTCGCGGAATACACCTCGCTGGCACTGTCCGGGATCGCGCTTTCAAGGGCGCGGTCCTTTTCCGCGAGTTCCTTCGCATGCAGCTTCTCCTGCGCGGAAAGCGCGTATTTCTTCAGCTTCAGCCGTATCGCTTCGCTTCCGTACTGCATGGCAAGGCGGTAGTTTTCCGAGGTGGTTATGTCGGCAGGTAGGTTCCCCAGTTCCTCCTCAGCGGTCAGGCGGTATTCGCACAACAGCCGGATAAGTGCGGCTTCCGCAGGGAACTGCGCTTCGATTTTGCCGCAGATTTCCTCCGCCTCGTGGAATTCACGGTCGGAGAGCATGATGTACGCCCGGCGCACCAGCGGCGAAGCGCCCTGCGCTGTTTTGTCGTGGGATTTCCCGGAAATCAGCGCCGCTATGCTCGCGATAATATCCTGCTCGAATCCGAGGTTCGCCGCATTTACCGCCTGGAAGCGCGATAATTCCGGCGGAAGATCGCCGGGAAGCACACCGTAGAGGATCGGTATGACCGCCCTGCCGCGTAAATCTTCGGACAGGAACCGACCGCAGATATTCATTACCGTGACATCGTTGAAGATATCAGCGCCGGTCACCGCGATCAGCAGCACCTTTGCGGAATTCACGGCTGCGTAAATATAAGGCTCCCATTCGCTTCTGGCCCTGTCCGCAAGCGTAATGTCGGTGCAGAACACGTTGAATTTTTCGGAAGCCAGCCTGTTGTAAAGCTCCGTGGAGCGCTTTGCCGCTTCCGGGGAACTTCCGCAGCACAGCAGCACGTCGTATTCTATCCCGACCGCCAGCCCGGAGATCTCACGCTGCTTTTCGGCGATGAGCGCGGCGATACTCTCCATGAATCCGCGCTGCTTGTCGCCGGCGAATTTCACTGCCTGCTGATAGTCGCTGTCAGAAAGGAAGGAGTGCGCCTGGGTCCTTAGCAGCGTCAGTCCGCCGTCCGCAAAGAACAGCACGCCGTATCTGCACAGTGCCAGCGCCCAGTAGAGGTCGGCGTCGGTGGGGGACAGGCTTATCATCTTTTCATAGAGTTGGATAGCCTTGTCGTATCTCTGCTCCTTCCGGAGCTGCTCCGCACGGGTGAGCAGTCCGCGCTTTTCCGCGCTGTCGATGAGCGGAACGCTCTGGAGCCGGTTGCAGCCCGGGCACTCGCAGACGGTTGAGCCGGAAAGCTCCAGCGGTGTTCCGCAGAACCTACAGATAAATGCAGCCAATATTTCTCACCTGCCCTTTGCTTAATTCGCCGAGCTGCCGGAATCCGCGCTCTTCATGTTCAGGGTCTCCACGATCTGGGCTTCCGCGTCGGAATAGTCGCCAAGCTCGTTGAATATGGTTATCGCGTCGTTGTAATTCCCGGCTTTGCGCAGCTGAATGGCGTAGTTGTACTTCGCCTTGTTGTACTGCTCCGCTGAATCCTTGTAGTCGCCCAGATCCTTGAAGTTCTTCATTGCAACCTCGTATTTGCCGCGGTCGCAGAGATTTTCGGATTCGCGATAGAGGCAGCTTTTTGCGCGCTCTGGGCTGTCCGAAAATTCGCCGATTTCAGTGAATTTCTGCGCTGCCTGGGCGTACATTCCGCGTTCCTCCCAGTCGGTTGCCAACGCGTATTTGCAGAGCACCGCGTATCTGCGGCTGTCCTTGTAGTTCCTCAGACGGTCGAACAGGTCGGCGGCGTCAGTATATTTACCTTTTTCGTACAGATCCATTGCCGAAGTGTAGTAATCATTAATCAACGAGCTTTGCTGATAGTACAAATTATCAGTGTACTCCTGCCTTGTGGTTAGCAGCGTACTGTTGAACCGCTCTATTCTTGTGTTGTTTTTTGCAGCACGGATACCCACTCCTGCGATGGTAAGGACGGAAGCGAAGACCGTGGACAAAATAGTGTACTTTTTCCGCTTCGACTTGTGGGACCGCTGGGCGATCATCAGATTCTGCAGCTGCTGGCTTTTTTCCTGCTCCTCGTGGGCTTTGATCGTTTCGTTGCACTGCCTGTAAAGCTCGGCGCAGTCCAGATAGTCGGTCATATCTCCCAGGAGCGACCTTGCTTCGAACAGTTCTGACTTGCTTTCCGCGGATTCCAGCAGGTGTTTTGCGCGCTTGTAATTACGCTCGTTTTCAGTCTTGCGCTGCTCCTCAAGCATTCTGGTGTACTCTTTCATGGCGACAGAATGCTCGTTCTCGAGCCAGGATTTCAGGTCATCGTCGCCGAAGCGCAGAATTTTGGCGTAGTTTCCCGATGTGGAGAAATCCGAACTGGTGTATTCATGCAGTTTGTCCGGCTCGGTGATGTGGTATTCCGCAAGCAGTTTTATAAGGTAGGCGCCGGCGTTTTCCGGATCGCAGTCCAGCGCCTTTTCGCAGAGCTCGTCGGCGCGTGCGAACTGCTTTTCCTCGAGGAACATCTGTGCCCTGCGGAGCATTCCGGAGGTATCCGTGGGTTCGTCCGGCTTCTGTTCCGGCTCCGGCACGGTGGATTTCCCGATGATCTTGCGTATTCCGCGGATAAGCTCCTCCTCGAATCCCGGCTCGGACATATCCATCGCATGAAGGTGGCTGAACTCAGCCGGGAGATGCTCCTTCAGCATATCCTTGTACAGTGTGACGAGCGTGCCCTCGCCCTTTTCCGCCATTCTCGCAAGGTATCTGCTCCATTCGTTTTTCACCCAGACCGCATTCATGTTTTCGGGAGAGGTGCCGACAACAAGCATGACCTTTGCGGAATTGAGCGCCGCGAATATGTACGGCTCGAACTCCGTGCCTGCCTTGTTTTCCAGGGTGATATGCGAGAAGAAGACCCTCCATCCCTCGGCGCAGAGCGTCCTGTAAAGTCCTGCTGCAAGCGCGGAATCCTCGGTCCGTCTGCCGTACCTGTCGCTTTCCTTGTAGCATATGAAAATATCGTAGGGCTGCTCGTTCAGCGAAACTGACAGTATCTCTGCACGGAGCTTGTCAAGCGCCTGGGCTTCCAGTATGTAGATACGCTTCTGGTCGCCGTTTTCCGTTATCCGGACAGCCTTGCGGTAATCCTCGTCATCAATGACGGAGGTGTACTGTATCCTGTTGATGGTCGGAATACGCCGGTGGGATTTCGGCTCCTCGACGTATTCCACGCCGTAGCGGCAGAGTACCTTCGACCAGTAGACGTCGGGTTCGTCCGGGCATTTCCGGGCTATCTGCTCATATATTGACGCCGCGCGGTCGTATTCACCGTTGCGGCGCAGTTCCTCGGCGCGCTCCCAGAGAAGCGATTCCTCGTCGAATCCAAGAATAGGAACGGTCTGCTGAACTCCGCAGTAGCCGCACCTGACTACTGACGTCCCGGGCTTTATTTCAAGTCGTGCGCCGCAGCAGCGGCAGAGTAATACTGGCATATGTGGCACCTCTTAATATTTCGATTTCATCTGTCGGTAGTAAACGCAGAATAATCCCTTTTGGCTGGTGGGAGGAAGTGTGTTTTCATGTTTGCAATATAAACTATCGTCTTGGTATTATTATAACATTTTCCCGAAAAGATGTCAATATATCTGGAAAATCTGCTGAAATCAGGAAAACAATCAGCCGTTTGTACAGAAATCCTGTTGGAGGAAATCAGCGTGCCCCGGAAATCGCCGCATGCTGCTGTCCTCATTTCAGGCTTTCTTAACGGTATCGTTTGATTTATTATACCACTCTAAGAGGAAAAAGTCAATATACCAGCCCGAAAACCGAAACATTTTCCTTTTTCGTTTGTTTTATTAAGTGAAAGGGTAATTATACGAAAGGAGGCGGCGGAATGGACAAAGGCGCAGAGGCATACAGGCGGTTCCTGGCAGGGGAGGATAACGCGCTGGAGCAGGTCATTGACCTGTACAAGGACAGCCTGATATTCTTCCTCATGCAGTACGTCAAGGGAATGGACATCGCGGAGGAACTCACGGAGGACACCTTCGTGGCGCTGGCGGTGAAACGTCCGTTATTCCGGGAGAACGCGAAATTCCGGACGTGGCTGTTCACGATAGCCCGGAACAAGGCGCTGAACTACCTGCACAGCGCAGCATTCCGGAGGAACGTGCCGATAGACGAGGCGGAGGAGGTATTCCTGCCGGGCAGCCCGGAGCAGCGCCTGCTGGAGCAGGAGCGTTACCGCTCGCTGTACGGCGCGATGAACAGACTCTCGGCAAACCAGCGTGAAATGATCTGGCTCGTATATTTCGAGGATATGAGCATTTCCCAGGCGGCGAACATTATTCACAAGACGCAGCGGCAGGGGAACAGCATTCTGTTCCGTGCAAGGCAGAATTTGAAAGCTATTCTGGAAAAGGAGGGCTTTGAGTATGAAAACAAGTCATGAGATGGCACAGAGCGTTCTTAAAAAGCGCAACAGGATACTCCGCAGACGGCGCATACTGATGACCTCCATCGGTGCCGTCGGCGGGACCGCCGCAGTCGCCGCGGCGCTTGTTATAACTATGAATATCAACCGCCCGCACGGCGTCGACCTTATTGAAAGCGGCTCGGTGGTTCAGATAGATACTCTTCCGAATAGCCCGCTGTCGCTTATCGGGGTATCTTATGAGGACGGCAATTACCGCGTCGATACGGAAAGCTGGGAGGTACTGACCGACTGCGACATTTTCCGCGAGTATTTCTTCGGGACATGGGATTCGGACGGCAGTATCTTAGAATCATCGGAATTTACCATTGATGACACCGAAAACAGCTCTCTGTTTGCGCAGGAGAGTCCTCTGTGGCTGCGGGATTTCTACCGCGTAAGCGGCGATGTGTACGCTTTCATTGCCAACGGCAACGCGGTTTCGTGGTTGTTCTGGCTGGACGGCTCCGCCCCCGGTACGATGTATTTTGAGGAAATGAACGACGGGATTTTTTATGACCACCTTAACAGCGGAACAACCGTGCTCACAAAGACGGATGAACCGATAAAACAGCCGGAAAACGCATTCCTGAGCATATTCAGGCTTCGCGAGATGGCGCAGAAATACGGCATTGACATGGAAACGCTGCTCAACATCGAATATGATATCGGCAAGGATTATATGCTGTATCACGACAGATACCAGAACTACCCCGTCTACCTTGTTTCAGAATCCGAGGACGAGATCGTGCTTCGCACAAAGGTGGGAAACCCGATGATCAAGGAAGAGATATCCGTAGAATACACGCTTTCGCGGGAGAACGGGGTGTGGGAGCGTACATCTCTTGCGATAGCTAAGCCCGAGGGCTACACCGATTTCGACAGCGCAGATATCCCTAATATCACGCCTGAGGAAAGAGGCCTGCAGGCTATGGGCGCGCGGAATATCCTGCTTGATACAAAACAGGCGGGCGCTTTATCCATACTGCTTGTTGGCGATTATGTCACCGCCGACACCGAGGGACACCCGGGAATGATAAGCTGTTTCGACTTTGGGGTTCAGATATACGATGGTAATACTGTCAGCTATTTGGCAGGAGCACATTCAGGTGCAGGGGCTGGAGATTACTGGATCTATACCGACAGATTCTCCGACTATATGGACGTGTTCCAGTTTGGCGATAATTATATCATTGCACTTCGATATTATGATACCGACGGGGCACGCTATACGATATTCATTGCGATAAAGGACGGGACATTTTATCCCGAGTTGATTGGAGATTACTCTGCAGTTACCGGTGTTAAGCTGGACGTGACGACCTGGCTTTCTAAAAACTATTCGGTTGACGTGGATTCCTGCACCATAACCGATAACGACAGCGGAATTTCCTACGTTTTCGACTTCGACGCGATAAGCGATACCTTTACACGACCGCATTATACGGCGGTGAAATCCACCAGCAATGAAGCCGTAAGCGACCGCCTTGCGGAAATGTGGCTGAATAAGTGGACGGAGATCACTGCAAGTATGGATCTTCTCCTTCCGAATGTGAGCGTATTAGGCTTTGAACTGAGTGATGGAAGCAGGCTTGTCGCGTTTGTATATCCGAACTACAAATCCTACGGGGCGGTGTTCTACCGGATCTCCGGTTCGGATATTACGGAGCTTGGCAATGAAACGTGCGGCTCAGATTTCGAACTGCTCGATAATTCCTCGGGACAGTATCTTCACACAACAACCAGGTTTGCAGGCGGAGTCATGAATGCGGACAGCATATATGTTGACGATTCTTACTACCTGATAACTGAATCCTCGCTTGACCCCGTGCTCAGGGTGGGGAAGGAGCTTTATAATGAAGAGGCGGTTTACTGGTCGGTCTACGAGAATGAGGAATCCGTTTCCGTCACCGCTGAGGAATATGAAAACCTCATCAATTCTGCGCTGCCCGAGTGCGCGGCTGTAAGCGCAGTCAGCCTTGATAAGGACGGCGATTACAAGATTGATGATTCCTGCGCTTTTGAAGATGATACGGACGGATTAAAGACGGCTATCCTGTCTGCCCTCTGATACTGAGCCAATTATACAAGTGGAATAAAGGCGAAAAACCTCCCGGAAGCCCTACGTAAATCGCAGCTCCCGGGAGGTTTTGATTATTGACTGAAATTGCAGTCAGGCGTACCAGATGTCGTTGTATTTATCCGTAACATTATCCTCGCCCAAATACCAGCCGAATTTCCATGTTCCGTCTTCCTGTACCAGCCGCCCCTCGGCAATACCTGTGAGAATCAGCTCGTCCGTGAGATCCTGCCTGATGGGGTAAGTGAAGATGATCTCATCGTCGCTCATGGCGGCTATTTTGGAATACGCGAATACTCCTGCGCTGCCGCGCGAGCCCATTCCGGTATCCTTGTACATTATGCCGTCAATTTCGAGATACTTGGTAAGGCGCTTCACGGGCTCTCCGGATTCATCGTGTACTATCTCGACATATATACGCCCATTTACGCCGTCGGCGTGGTAATAGCTTTCGTCTGTTTCTTTCACATTTTTGCAGATGGTGACGTTATCCATGAATCTGTCAACAATATCTGCGGAGTAGTACTCCGACAGGCTTTCGCGGTATTTTTCGGCGTTTTCAAAGGGACCGTCGCTGTTTATCCTGCCGTAAATCACGATCTGCTCGTCGCCATCAATACAGACCTCAACATCGCCGTTGCAGCCCATGTATTCCAGCTGTACATATTTGTTCGCGGCTTCAAAATTCTGCTCAATGAAGCTGTGGAGCCACTCTTCGTCCTCGGTGAATGTGGTCGGGACTGTGATTTTTCCCACAGATTCCTCCGCCGTGGTAATTGCCTGAGATGCGGTCGTTTCAGATGAAGTGCCGTCCTGCTTGACCTGTGAAGTAACTGTACTGCTTTCACAGGAGCATAAAACCATGCAGGCGCACAGGAGTAAAGCTGCTCTGAGTTTCATATATTACCGTCCTTACTTAACCAGTCGATTTCAGATTCCAATTACTTTGCTGCCGGGCTTTTGTCCCCAACGAACCAGTAGTCGCACATTTCGCCGCCGGAGGCCAGCGTCTGCTTCCTGATGAGCTTTGCATGCATAAGCCCGGCTGAGAGCAGGTCTATCTCGCACATGACCGGGAGTACTTCAAGGTAGCCCTCCCTGCGCGCGAAGGTGTTCAGCGGACACTTGGTGAAGTGGTAGAAGAATCCCTCGGAGTGCTTCGTCTTATCGAAGTTGAAGTCCCAGGAAAACTCCTTGTACTGCGGGTGGACTTCCAGCCATTCGGCATTCTGGTGCATTTTCTTTTCCAGCTTCGCAAGTCCGTTTTTGTTGGCGTTCATGAACAGCCCGGTCATTTTCAGAAGCGGAAATCCCATCACTTCATGGGTGATCTCGCGCAGGTCATCAACGCTTATCTTTCCGTCCGCGGCTTCCCATACTGCCAGGAACAGCAGGCATTCATACAGGTTCGAAGCCATCGGGTTGTCCTTTCCGATGTCGTCCGCGCGGTTGAGCATATCCCGGTAGACCGCGTCTGTTCTCTGTACCAGATTTGCCGTTTCTTCCTTTCCGAACCGCTTGACAAGGCTTTTCCTTACCAGCGGCATTATCATCTTCCAGTACTTGTCCGTGTATTCTATCATATGTCCATCTCCTGTATTCAAGCAAGTTAGCTTTAACTACTCAACTTGATTATATCACAATATGCAGATTATGTCAAGTGGGAGGAGCAAATAACAGTCGTTTCCTTTGACGGAGCGGCTGTTTTTATTATTCCGGGAAATGACGGAATGATTTCCTGCTATTGACTTTTTCCGGTTAATATGTTATAATTTTTGCAGCCAGAAGGAGAATGAAAATGAATCATAAATACGGAATCGCGGCGGCGCTTGCTGCTGCAACTCTTTTGCTGACTGCATGCTCCGACGACGATTTCTGGGATTTCCAGACCGCCGAGCCGACTGCTGACAGCGTTCAGTCCGCCGAGGACAGCCACGAATACCAGGAGGAAACTGTCGAACAGCCAGCGGAATTGCGGCCGCAGGGAAGCGCCAGGATCCTTGAGGGAAGCTCCGTTATCGTGACGGTGGTGATGGAAACCCCGGACTCGAGCTTTACGGACGAGGAACTGGAGTTCACCAGCAGAGCCATAGACAAATCCTGCCGGTATCTCGAGGAGCAGGGGCGCAAATACGGGAAGGAAGTCACGCTGTACAATTACTCCGATGAGCACCCGGATCTGATGTACTGGATCACTCACGACGAGGACGCTACCATCGCCGCGGACAGCAGCCTGGCGTATTCCAACGGGTACATACAGCGGATTCAGCAGCTGCTTATTGACAGCATTCCGCTTGACGATATCTATGAGGAATACGGCACGGACAGCGTGGCGTTCATGGTGGTTTACGACACGCCCGGGACTTCCTATTCCCAGGTGTACTACCCGGGGTACGACGACAGGTACTATGAGTGGACTGCGCTGTTCCAGTACGATATGTACGGTACCAGGTACGAGAATCTGGCGTGCGTGGCGCATGAGATACTGCACCTGTTTGGCGCGGTGGATCTGTACAGGGTTGCCGGGATCGACGGCGTGACCGAGGAAATCTACAATAATGTCCAGAACGATCCGGCTTACGAGATGGCGCTGATGTACAACACCTACAACGAGGACGGCAGTTACGATTACGACAGCATTCCGCAGTACCTGAGCGACATCACGCTTGCCATGATCGGATTCACGGACCCGGAAGCGGTTTATAAGAAATACCCGTCCCTGGTGCGGGAATACACCGCGGCGTTTGAGATAAAGTACTACTGATAATAAGAAAATACCCTCCCGGAATGGGAGGGTATTCTGATTTTAGCATTTCCTGTTCAGGCTGTCCAGTATTTCGTTGGTCTTCAGGTCGTCCCTGTTCTGACCGGGAACCGGAGTAGGCGTCGTTGTGTACATATTTCCGCTCTTGATAAGGGAAGTGATCGCCAGAAACTCAGTTCCTATGCGGTTCGCGATCTCCTTCTCCGGGAACATGCACATCTTTGTCGCGCAGAGGGCGCTGATTCCGTAGGTGTAGGTCCACATGTGCTGGAACAGCACCTTCGCCTCCTCGGCGTTCAGCCCGTAGTCTCGCATTATCACTGTGGTGCAAAGCTCCTCATACTCACCCAGGCTACCGAAAAAAGACCCGGGATTGACCGACTCCTTGGTTTCAGTCATGAAAATAAGCTGGAACAGCTTAGGCTCCCGGATTGCAAAGCGAACCATGCGGATACCGGCTTCCTTGAACGCAGGGGTGAATTCCACTATCTCGCGGATATAGCTGTTGAAGCGCTCCATCGCAGCTGCGTGGACAAGGGCAACCACTTCGTCCATGCTCTTGAACACGGTGAAGATGGGACGCGCGGAACTTCCTAGCCATTCGCCGAGGTTCCGGGTGGTAAGATATTCTATTCCTTTTTCGCTGACCAGTTCGAGCGCACCATTGACGATCTCTTCTCTGGTAAATTTGGGCTTTGGTGGCATTATGCTATCTCCTCAATTGTCAGTTGAAAGTCCTGAAATTATCTGGCAGGTGCCGATCATAGCTTTACACATTCCGCAGGACTCTTGTTATATAAACACAGTAATTTAATTATATCACAAATAGCATTTTTTGTCAACAATTAAGACATGTAGTTGCGAAAATGGCAGACTATTCAGGTCAGCACCTGGTGCCGTAGGCGCGGAATCTGCATGTGTCTTTTGCGTTGCAGTCCTCGCAGCTGCGGCGCTTCTTGTCCAGCTCGCCGCGGTAAAGCCCGACAACCCCGATGATGGTTTTTCTGGGCGTGAGCATATGCGTTGCTGTGCAGCATACGCCGATCTTGCGCACTGCGTCAACGGAAGCGATGAGCAGCGGAGCGCATTCGATCGGGAAATCCCCGTATCCGGCGCCGTAGCACCATGTCGTGCTGTAACCTGGCATGTTCGCGAGGATATCCTGGCGAGCCTCCTCGCTGACCTGTTCGATCATCGCATTGGCGAGAGCGTCTGATATCACAGCCTTCATCGAATCAGACACGTCAAGCTTCTTGAGAAACCTGTCCGTGTCGGAGGAAAGCGTGGAACAAACTACTGCCGCCTTATCGCAGCCGCGCAGGTGTTCCGCGATGTCCTTGCCCTCGAGGTAGAAGTCGCAGTCGGAAAGATACAGGTCGTGGCCGGCGCGCATGATATTGAACACGCGCCACACGAACTGCGGCCGCGCTTCCTTGAGAAGCTCCGCTTCGCATTCGTCAATTACGGCGCTGATACGGGCGTCCGGTTCCTCGGTGTAGCCCATGTAGCGCAGCGCTTCAGCACGATTAATACGGGTTATTTCACTTGTCACAGCGTATCACCTTTTCTACACTTTCACTGATTTTTCTTGCTATGTAGGGGTTATTCATGGTATAGAGGTGGATCCCGTCCACGCCCTGCGCCACGAGGTCGATTATCTGGTCAACCGCGTATGCAATACCAGCGTCGCGCATAGCCTCCGGATTATCGCCGTAGCGGTTTATCATCTTGGTGAATTTGAGGGGCAGGCTTGCGCCGCACATAGTCACCATGCGCTGAATGGACTTCGCATTCACACAGGGCATTATCCCTGCTTCAATGGGGACGTTTATCCCGGCAATACGCGCCTTCTCCAGAAAATTCAGAAAGGAGCTGTTGTCGAAGAACAGCTGCGATATAAGGTGTGAAGCGCCAGCGTCTACCTTCTTCTTGAGGTTGCGTATGTCGTCAACCATGTTCGCTGCCTCGGGGTGTATCTCCGGGTAGCAGCCGCCGGAAAACGACAGGTCTGAGCGCGGCTTCATGTATTCAATGAGGTCGCTCGCGTGGAGAAATTCGTGCTTCGGCGGAATATTCGGATTGATGTCGCCGCGAAGCGCCAGCACGTTTTCAATGCCGTTGGCCTCAAACTCCTTTATCTTCTCGTCGATGTCCGCATGGGTGGAATTCACACAGGTAAGGTGCGCGATGGACTCCGTGTGGCAGTGCGATTTTATCCGCTTGACAAGGTCAATTGTGGATGCTCCGGCGGCGCTTCCGCCTGCACCGTAGGTCACGCTGATGAAATCCGGGTGAAGATCCCCCAGCTGATCCAGCGTGTCGTAAATAACGGAAACGTCGTTGTCCTTCTTGGGAGGGAAAACCTCAAAAGAGAACACGGTTCGTCCGTTTTTGAACAGTTCTGGTATTTTCATTTGAGTCTATAATCTCCGATCAGTTTTCTGCAAGATACTTTTTGAGTGCCTCCGCTATCTGTGCAGGACATGACGTGGGCTTGCTGCCGCAGGTGATTCCCTCCAGCCGGTCGATGACGTCCTGGAGTTTCATTCCGGTCACGAGTGAGGAAATACCCTTCAGGTTGCCGTTGCAGCCGCCTACAACTTCGAGGGACTTTATCACGCCGCCCTCGATATTAAAGATCATTTTACGGGAGCATACTCCCCGGGGATTGTATTCATATGTCATTGTATTGCACCGCCTTGATTATTTGCTGTTCTTGAGCCATTCTTCCGCAACTGCGTCAGCCACTGCGTTGGCAACGGATTTATCCAGAGCGCTGGGAATAATGTAATCCACGGAAAGCTTGTCGTCCGTAACCAGACCTGCGATAGCGTAAGCCGCAGCCAGCTTCATTTCCTCTGTGATCGCCTTTGCGCGTACTCTGAGCGCGCCTTTGAAGATACCTGGGAACACCAGGACGTTGTTTATCTGGTTCGGGAAGTCGCTGCGTCCTGTGCCGACAATGTAAGCGCCGCTCTGTTTTGCGAGGTCGTAGGTGATCTCCGGTTCGGGATTTGCCATCGGGAAGAGTACGGGCTTCTCCGCCATGGACTGCACCATCTCGGGAGTTACGAGGTTCGGTTTGGAAACGCCGACGAATGCGTCAGCGCCCCTGAGCGCGTCCGCAAGGTTGCCCTTGATGTTGCGCTTGTTGGTGAGCTTCGCGATTTCTGCGTGCGCAGGATTCGTGTAGTTTTCGTCGCGGTTGATAATTCCGCAGAGGTCCACCATGATGAGGTCGCCTACGCCGAGCTTCAGCAGGAACTTGCCGATGGCGATTCCTGCGGAGCCTGCGCCGTTGATTACGACCGTGATGTCGGAAAGCTTCTTGCCGGCAAGCTTGATTGCGTTGATCATAGCGGCGCCGACAACGATCGCGGTTCCGTGCTGATCGTCGTGGAATACTGGGATATCAAGCTTTTCCTTGAGCTTGGCTTCAATCTCGAAGCAGCGCGGCGCGGAGATGTCCTCCAGGTTGATTCCGCCGAAGCTGTCGGAGATAAGCTCTATGGTGCGGACTATCTCATCGGGATCCTTGCTCTTTATACAGAGAGGGAATGCGTCCACATCGCCGAATTCCTTGAACAGGCAGCACTTGCCCTCCATAACGGGCATGCCGGCAAGTCCGCCGATGTCGCCCAGTCCGAGGACTGCGGTGCCGTCAGTGATGACTGCAACGAGGTTGCTGCGGCGTGTGAGCTTGTAGGAAAGCTCCGGATCCTTTGCGATCTCCAGGCAGGGCTGTGCAACGCCGGGAGTATATGCGAGGGAGAGGTCCTCGCGGGTATTGATGGGCGCACGGGAGATTACCTCCAGCTTTCCGCCCCATTCGTAGTGCTTCTGAAGTGCTTTTTCTTTGATGTCCATTGTCTTGTCCTTCTTTTGAGTTATATCAAGGGATCATGCTTTGCCCTTATGATTGATGATCTTTCCGAGGGATTCCTCAGGAGTAAGGTTAGAGCCGATCTGGATAGCGTAGTGATTGTAGAACCCGTGGAAATCCGAGCCGCCGGTGGTAAGCATACCATGCTCAGCGGCGATCTTCTGGAGTTCCTCCTGGTACGCGGAGTCAGCGCTCTGGTGCCATACCTCCACGCCGTCGATCTCGCGTTTCGCAGCAAGCTCCTCAAGGAGCTCGGTGCTGTCGTAAACCTTCGGGTGTGCCATAACTGAGATACCGCCGGAAGCGCGTATCAGCGTGGTGACAAAGTGCACGTCTGGGTAGAAATCCGCTTCGGAAGCCACTTCCGCTGCGCAGATACCCTCCTTCGCATCGAAGATGGAATCGTACACGTCGCCGTAAAGCTCGGTGGTGTAGCCGTAGTCCATCAGCGCGTGCATTATGTGGCACTTGTAAATTGCCTTGCTTCCTGCGGAATAACGCAGAATGCTCTCCAGCGTGATGGGGTACTTATCCAGTACCTTCACCGCCATGCGCTTGCCGAGCTCCATTCTGCCGGTGGAGGTGCGCAGGCAGAGTCCCTCGAGCCTGTCAGGCTTCGCAGGCATATAGCACAGTATATGTACCTTCTTTTTGCGGTCGTTGTCGAACGCGGAGAATTCCACCGCCGGGATAACATTCACGTTGTAGCGCTTTCCCAGGACCGCAGAGCGGGAGAGGGAGGCAAGGCTGTCGTGATCGGTTATTGCAAGGCAGCGGACGTCGTTTCTGTCCGCCTGGCGGATCACGTCGGAGATACCGAGCGAACCGTCTGAAATCGTGGTGTGGCAATGCAGATCAGCTTTCATTAAGTCACCTCGTCTGTAATTGGATCCGGCAGGCGCCGGAAATCAGGGACGTTCGGAGGTGTCGTGCTTCCAGTCATCTGACAGGAGCACATACACTATTAAATATTATACCACGAATGCTGATTTAATGCAAGTGTTTTTTTACGATTTCATCAATTTAATGTATTGAGGTGGCATAACTGACAATTGTGCAATAACCTGTCAGCCGGATTATAGCCCTGTCCTATTACCGGCCGGGCAGTATATAAAAACTGTTGACATATCCGGCAGGCAGTAGTATAATAATGTATATAAAACATCAGAGAGGGAATACCATGACTTTACAGCAGATGAAATATGTACTGACTATTGCCGGGGAAGGCTCCATGAACCGTGCGGCGGAGCGGCTTTTTATTTCTCAGCCGTCCCTTACCAGTTCTGTCAGAGAGCTTGAAAAAGAGATCGGAATACAGATATTTGTACGCAGCAGCCGTGGCGTTTCTGTCACCTCGGAGGGCGCAGATTTCCTGATGTACGTCCGGCAGGTGTATCAGCAGTATGAGCTTCTGCGGCAGAAATACGGCGAGAGCGGCGGCGCGCGCCGGCGGTTCGGGGTGTCCACGCAGCATTATTCCTTCGCGGTCAAGGCATTTGTCGAGATGGTGAAGAACTTCGGCACGTTGAATTTCGACTTCGCGATACGGGAAACCAGGACCATGGACGTGCTGAAGGACGTGGGCGGATTCCGCAGCGAGGTGGGGATAATCTACCAGTGCGATTACAACCGCCGCATAATCGGGAAGATTCTGCACGATCTGGAGCTGGAGTTCGTTCCGCTGATAGACTGCCGCGCGTATGTCTATCTCTGGAAGAACCACCCCCTGGCGAACGAGAAATCCATCGGCCTTGAGCAGCTGGCGGACTACCCCTGCCTGGTATTTGAGCAGGGCGACGGCGCCTCTGGATTCCTGGCGGAGGAGATACTCACGGACAACGACTATCCGAGAATGATACGCAGCACCGACCGCGCGACGCAGCTGAATCTCATGGTGGGACTTAACGGCTACACGCTGTGCTCCGGAATAATCTGCGAGGAGCTGAACGGGAGCGAATACCGGGCGGTGCCGTTCCGGGAGGACGAGCACAACCGCAACACGACCATGCAGATAGGCTACGTTGTGAAGAAGCACAGTATCCTCAGCGACATTGCCGATGTATACATAACCGAGGTGCGGCGCTATCTCAGTGCCTGCGGCGAACTGAAGGAGGATAAGCGGTGAAATACAGGTTTGATTACAGTGAGGTGCTCAGGCTCAAGGCAGCGTGCGCAGAGCGATTCCCGGACCATGTGCATTTTCACGACGGGTGCGGCGGTCAGTATTTCAACCTTGATTCGAAGAACGACGGGCTGAGGCGGTTCATCTGCGAATACTTCGAGGGTCAGGGAATGCGCGCGGATTTCTTTGAGGACGAGATTACTTTCACGGTTTCTGGAAAAAACCGATCATAAATCTTCATTTTTGGAGATTACTGCCGATAAATAAGATGATGGGGTTAACACTGGATTATGCAGAAATTTACTTTTCCTATTGACTTGAATGGGAAAATATTATATAATTATATCGTATACTTTGTATATGCGGAGGTATTGGTATGAAGATCAGAAATAAAATCGCGGCTGCGTTCACGGCAGCGGCGCTGATGTTTACGATGACTGACCCGGCGGCGCTCGGCGGAATGCTGAACGCGGCAAGCACGGCGTTTGCGGCGGTCCCGGTAAGCATGATAGAGCTGAAGCAGAGCAATCCGCTCAGTTCCCCGGAGGCTGACCAGGCTCTGTGGGATTCCAGCGCGGTCAAGGTCAACGGTGAATATGTGGCTGAGACTAAGGTCGAATGGTACCGCGAGGACGGCACCCAGGAAACCTCGGGAATCGCAGATTACAACGAGAAGTACAGCGTTAAGATCAAGCTGCTTCTTGCCAGGGGATACGAAGCCGGCAGCAGCGTGACGATGTATTACTACACCGTCGAGGACGGAGCCTCCACCCAGAGCGTGGCTATGACGGTGGACGGGGATTACCTCGTGGCGTCCATCAACTTCAAGTCCAGGACCGGACTCCCGAATGCGGACCAGGCGGTGTTCCCGGTATCCGCAACCACCGACGGTACCTCGAACCGCACCTCCATTGAGCTGCCGGTGTATTCCAACAAGAACAACATCATTTCTGCGCTCCCCAAGTATGCCAGAATACTCACCGGAACAAGCTCCCACCGCGGCGACCCCATTGATAATGTTTCGATAACCTGGACGAATTCCGCAGGCAACTTCATCTTCGAGAAGGGCACCTTCAACGAGGACGACGTTACCGGGCAGGAATTCACGCTGACAGGTACGGTTTCGATGGCAGGCTACAGCCAGTTCATAAACAACCCGTCCGTGTCCTTCAATCTGTACTGCACCGTAAAGATACGGGCGGCAGACCAGTTGGAACCGCCGGAGCCGCGTACTGACACCATGCCCGGCGACTATGACCACAACCTCACCGTGTACCTCACCGCAAAGGAGGGCACGATCTACTACACGGTAAACGAAAGCCCGGACAGCCAGAACCTCCCGGTCGGCGGCAATGCTGACCAGAAGTACCTCAACGGAATCCCACTCAAGGGCGTTGAGGGCGATACCAAGACCTACTACATAAATGTACTTGCATACGACCCCAAGAAGCTGACGAGTAACACCGTGCAGTATGTGTATTCCATTACGCTGGAGCCTTCCAGCCTGACAAATATCCCCGAGGTTCGCCTTGAGGTGGATAAGCCCGTCGGCGGCGAGATACTCAATACCGTGGCGAGATACGAGGGCGGAACTGTGACCAAGGGCGTTGCGGTGACCTCCTCCGTTGCGTGGATAGGCAATGTCAAGAATGGCAGGGCGGACTACAATGCGACCTATTCCATCAGTATCCAGCTCACTCCGAAGAACATGTTCGCCTTCAACAAGACCCAGGCGTATGTGAACGGAGTACTGGCGAACTGTTCTACCAATGAATCCGGTACGCTGACCGTGACATACAAGTTCCCGGGCAGGACCGGAAAGCTGGCGCTTTACAGGGTTATTCCGCCGGCGGATACCGTTGTGGTTGACAATGGTACGGATATAAAGGAGATCGGCGACAGGCTGCCGACCATGCTGGACGTGGAGGCACCCGAGGGAACTCTTCTGGAGGATCAGTACCCGGTAAGGTGGGATCTCAATACCTCTGAGCCGCTTTACGACCCGAAGCTCGCAAAGTCCCAGACATTCACGCTGACTGGTACTGTCACCATGCCGGACTTCATCACCTATAAAGAGGACCAGAACAAGGTCAAGGTAAATGTATTCGTCGGCGCTGCCGGCGCGCTGGCATGGCCTACCGCCGCTCCGTCGGATTCCACCCAGGGGCACATGTTCTATGACGCGGTGGACGTTACGCTATCGGCTTCCGAGGGCGCAACGATATACTACACGATCGGCGAGAACAAGGACGCCGAGGTTCCCACAGTCACCGGAGGCAGAGCGTACAACGCGCCCATCAGGCTGTACGGAAATCCCGGCGAGGTAACTACATACTACATCAAGGCTATTGCCACCGCTCCCGGAAAGAATGACAGCCCGGTAAACTCCTTTGTGTATACGATAACGCTCCCGAAGCGCACGGTCGCGGATCCTACTGCGAATTACGCGTCTGGAACCTACCAGCAGTCGCTGGATATTGCTCTGAACTGCACCACGGTAGGCTCTGATATCTACTACACCACCGACCCATCTGCTAAGCTGGCGGAATTCGTGAAGTACACTGGCGTATTCAGGCTCGCAGGTCAGGCGAACAGCACCAAGACCTATAACATCAGATTCTATGCGCTTGACCCCAGCGGAAAGATGATACCGTCAAATGTCGTTTCAAGGGACTATACACTTTCCCTGCCGAAGAACAAGGCACTGGCACCATATCCGAACTATACTTCCGGTGTGGCGTATGAAAAGAGCATAAGCATTACGCTGAAGTGCGATACTCCTAATACCAAGATATATTATACGCTGAACGGCAAGGATCCTTCCGTCAGCGGAAACGGTACAGAGTACAAGAATGCGTTCACACTCAAATATGTGAAGAACGAGGTTACCACCTACACTCTCAAGGCGTATGCGGTATGCTCTGATCTTAACGTGGATCCCAGCCCGGTAGTCACATATACATATACCATGGGCTTGGACTACGGCGTGAAGTCGATAAAGATCACGAAGCGCCCGAATAAATCCTCTTACTACCTGGGCGAGAGTCTTAATGCGTACGGCGGTAAGATTGAGGTAACATACGATGACGGCACCACGGAAACCATCGATATGGACGAGGACATGATTGATGATTTCGACAGCTGGACTATCGGCCAGCAGACCCTGACGGTATATTACAAGGGCTGTACCGCGAAGTACAATGTAGTTGTCAGAAAACGCCCGTCAGCAAGCACTGAACCGGACACGCCGTCCAATCCTGCTAAACCGACTGACTCGGATAAACCGAAGGACGACACTACCACGACTGACGACAGCGAAACAGTATCCGCTCCCGTTGTTGACGGAACCACTGTCAAGGGATGGACGCAGATACAGAAGAAGATAGCTGCGGCAGAAAAAGGCTCCCGTGTAAAGATCAAGCTTAATGGCACGACCTCCGTTCCTGCGGACGTGATCAATTCCGCCATCAAGCGTAAATTAACGCTGGAGTTCATCGTAAACGACAACATCAGCTGGGTAGTCGATACCGGAAAGCTCAAAAAGACCGTAGCAAGCTTCAGCGCCGGAATCAAGACCAGGGACGTTTATATCCCGTCTGTGCTTATCGACAACGCCGGTGGAAGCGAGGTCATGAAGATACACACTTACGGCGCAAATAAGATAGGCGCAGTCCTCTATGTCAAGACCGGAAGCAAGATCAGAAACCGCTTCGCTAACCTGTTCCGCTACAATGAGGACAGAGAAAAGCTGGATTTCCAGGATACGTCAAAGGTTTCCACAAGCACCGGAATCGCTACGCTGGTTCCCTCCGCAGGCGGCGAGTATGTGGTGATGCTGGACACCCAGACAAGACTTCCCGGTGACGCTGACAACAGCACAACGATCGACGCCCGGGACGCTGCTGCAATACTCAAGGCGATCGTAGTCAGCAGCGACATTGACGACAGCTGGGACTACAACGGCGATGGATTCGTCAACGCCATCGACAGCGCAAAGATACTCAAGGCTGTTGTGGGCGCCAAGTAATATAATAACGCGGCACTGTTACGGTGCCGCGTTTTGCTATTGATTTTTGTGGGAAAATGTGATACAATAGGTTATACCCTAGTAAATCAATAGGAAAGGAAAACTGAAATGGACTACAAAATGCTGGAGGATAACCTCGCAGATGTGATACTTGAAGCGCAGCTGAAGCTGGGATACGAGGGCAGGAGCATGAGCATGAACTATCCGCTGCAATCGCTCAACCGGCTGCTGGGCACCACCGAGGACGGCGAGGGAATGAAGCGGCTGCTCGACGGATTTGAGGACTTTGCGCAGGAGCGGCTGGGCAGGGTGGAATACAGCAGGCATGACGGCGACATATTCCGGCTGTGCGTCCCGGAGAAGGGCGTGGAGTATATCCATGGGCTGTCCGGGAGCGCTTCCTCCGGATTCCTGGCGGAGCTAATCGCGCAGGTTAAGCAGCCGGGAACCACCATGGAGCAGGTGCTGGAGATATTCCGCAGGCACTCCGACAGGGTGCATGTCGAGGATTCCGACAGTGGGGAGTTCGACAAGCTTGTTTATTTTGAGGACGGAATCCCGGACGATCACTTCTACTGTCTGACTGACGAGGGAATATGCGTTACCTACCACCGCTTCACCCGGGAGGATTATACCGATCTTGGGTTCTGATAAAAAAACGAGGGCGTCAGCCCTCATTTTTTATGTGATGTCGGTTATTGTACCTGAACATAATGAATGCCGCCGCTATTATAATGATATACCCCACGAAACTCAGTATATCCGGTACCTGACCGAACACGATGAATCCGAGAAAGGCGGCGAAGATGATCTGAGAGTAGTCGTAAATGGACACTTCCTTTGCCGGCGCGTAGGAATACGCAGTGGTAATGCAGAACTGCGCTATCGCCGCGCTCACTCCTGCTCCGACCAGCATAAGCAGCTGCTGCCAGGACGGCATGACGAACTGCGCGATAGTAAGCGGAAGCGCCGCCAGCGTAGAGAACGCCGAGAAGAAGAACACGATGTAGAATCCCTTCACGCCCTTGTTTGTCGCCCTTCTCACGAAGGTGTAGGCAGCGCCGGCGCACATTCCGCCGCAGAATCCTGCGACGGAGGGGAACAGAGCCGCGTTGGCGAAGGTGGGCTTGATGACGAAAAGCGCCCCGGCGAACGCCATCAGAATGATACCCCACTGCACCTTGTTCGCGCGCTCTTTCAGCAGGAAAGTCGAGAATACTATCGCAAAGAATGGGGACATCTTGTTCAGCAGGGAAGCGTCTGAAAGATCAAGCCTGTCGATGGCGTAGAAGTTGCAGATTACCCCGGCGTAGCCGAACACGGAACGGCAGATAACGTCCAGCCGCGCGCCCTTTGGGGGAATCACGGAGCAGCGGTTCTTTATCATTGCTCCAGACGCAATGAACAGCGCGAAGAAGTTCCGGAAGAAGGTTTTTTCAAAAGTCGGAATGTTTCCCGAAAGCCGCACGAACATGTTCATCAGCGCAAAGAAGAACGCCGAAGCGATCAGAAACAATACAGCGCGGCGGAGTTTTCTTGAATCAGCCATTTGAATGCGCCTTTCCGACAGCATCCAGCATGGCAATGTAGTCCCCGAGCACGGGCTGGAAGTGTATTCCGTAGAATCTACGGTCCGGTGCCTCCGCGGTGTACTCCACCGCGCGGTAGGTGAATTTTGTTGCGATTTCCAGAGCGGCGGCGTAGTCTGCGCCCCGTAGCACCGCTCCCAGCAGAGCGGAGGCGAATACATCGCCGGTGCCGGAGCACGCAACGTCCTTCCGTGGTGTGAGGAATTCTGTAAAATTCCCATTGTAGCAGCCGACTGCGCCAAGCTGCCCTTTTTCCGAGAATCCGGTTATGACGGCGAACTTCACACCCATGCCGCATAGTTCCAGGAGCATTTCCTTGGTTTCGTGCAGAGTAGGGCAGGGGTTGAATCCACGATGGGTGAGCAGACAAGCTTCAGTGATGTTGGGCGTGATGATGTCCGCGCCGGAGATGAATCTGCGCATTCTGTCCGGGTAGTCGTCGGTGAGCGCGGCGTACATTCTGCCGTTGTCGCCCATTACAGGGTCGATGAACAGCGGCGCGCCCGGCTTCCGGAACTGGCGGATAAACTCCTCGATGTGATCCACCTGGTCAACGGAGGCGATGTAGCCGGTGTATATCCCGTCAAAGTCAATGTGCTCCTTCTGAAGCTGCGCTCCTATTGGGGCTAACTCGTCCGTAAGGTCAATGCTGTAGAATGTGGGGAATCCCGTGTGGTTGGAAAGCAGCGCCGTGGGTATTCCGCAGCACTCCACTCCTGCCGCAGAGAGTACTGGTATCGCCGCGGTCAGCGAGCAGTTTCCCACGCAGGAGAAATCCTGTATCGTAACGATTCTCTTCATAATGATCAGTCCTGTTTGTTTTTCTGTGGGAGCCACCGGCACAGTTCTGCACTGAGCGCAGGAATATCAAGCGGCTTGGAAACATGTCCGTTCATGCCGTGCTCCTTTGATTTCTTGACGTCCTCAATAAACGCGTTGGCGGTCATCGCGATTATCGGGATTATCGCCGCGTCCTTTCTCTCGAGGGTGCGTATCTTGTCCGCCGCCTGGTAGCCGTCCAGAACCGGCATCTGGATATCCATGAAAATAAGTCTGTAGTAGCCCTCGGGGGATTCGCTGAACTTCTTCACGGCCTCTGCGCCGTCGTGGGCGATGTCGGTGATGATATTCGCTTCCGCCAGGAATTCCGACGCGATCTCCGCATTGAATTCAAGATCCTCGGCGAGAAGCACCCTCGCCCCTCCGAAGTCGAAATCCGACATGCGCACCTTGCGGTTCTCTTCCATGGAAATACCGCCGATGTAATCCGCCGTGCTCTCGCCCTTCTTCAGGCAGACCGTGATGTCGAACCGGGAGCCCTTGCCCGGGGCGCTGTTCACGGAAATGTCGCCGTTCATCATTCGCGCGATATTCAGTGAGATGGGCATTCCGAGTCCCGTGCCCTGTATCCCGCTGACGCGGTTGTCGTCCGCGCGGACGAAGGGATCGAACACATGCCCGAGGAATTCCGGCTTCATGCCGATACCGTTGTCCTTTACCGAGAACAGGTAGCGGCACACGCCGTGGTGGTCAGGCTCCAGTTCAATGGTGCGGAACTCGATCCTGCCGCCCTCGGGAGTGTATTTCACAGCGTTGCCGAGAATATTCATCAGCAGCTGACGCAGTTTGGTCTGGTCGCCAAGAACGCTGGTGTTTATACCGCTGGCGATCTTGAAATCCAGAGTGTGGCGCTTCTTGTCTGCGAGCGGCTTTATCATACGCACCGTGTCCTCAAGGAACACCCTGAGATCGAATGGAACGCAGGAGAGCACGGTCTTTCCGCTTTCGATGGCGGAAAGGTCCAGCACGTTGTTGATGATCTCAAGCAGATGTTTTCCGGAGGCCTCGATCTTGTCCAGGCAGTCGGAAACCCTCTCCATGTCGCCGATGTGCTCCTGTGCGATTGCGGACATTCCCAGAATGGAGTTAAGCGGCGTGCGTATATCGTGGCTCATCTGGCTCATGAACAGCGTTTTCGCGGAGTTCGCGTGCTGCGCCTGGTCGAACGCGTCCTGCAGCGCCTGCTCAACCCGGGCTGCCTGTTCGTGCTCGTCCGTAATGTTGCGGACGTAGGTCAGTCCCCACAGGTCGCCGGTTTCAAGGTCCTGGGTGAGTATTACGGCCTCGCGGAAGTATCCGGTGCGGTTCCCGATACGGAACTGGTATTCCGTGTCGAAGCTGCGGCGGTGGCTGTTGAACATATCTGCGAGGGTTTCCGTGCAGAACGTCCTGCCGAATACCTCCGCAGTGCTGGAATCCGTGAAATACTGCTTCTTGCGGCGGATATACTCGTTGTATGAGCAGGGCAGGGTCAGCCCCATCTGCGGAAGCAGCGGAAGCGCGTCCTCCTGCTCGATTATCTCGTCGTATATCGTATCCCGGGTGATGTTGAAAGTATACACGGCGATGGCGTTGGAAAGTATCGCCTGCCGGTACTGGCTTTCGGACCGGAGCGCACGCTCCAGCCGCTGCTGATAGCGCAGCTCCTTGAGCTTGTCGGCGGTTATGGGCTGAACTGCGAGTATTGCGACCTTGGGCGAGCCGTCGGTTTCGTATCCCGAAACGAAGCACTGAAGGCGCAGCCACTCCGGCTGACCGCTGTTCCGGCGGCAGATCTCGCATTCGATTATCTTCTCGCCGGACGTAAATCTCCGCCGCATATTCTCGATGTTGAAGTTGTAGAGTATCGCGTTCTTGTCTTCCTCGCTGCATTCGCAGTGCTCGGCAAAGTGCCTGACCGCTTCGTTGAAGTCGCCGATGACATCGAAATTCTCGGCGAACAGTCCCTTCTTGTCAGTGGAGGAGTAGAAGCTTCCGTCGTGGAGGTTTATGAGGTCAAGTATCTGGTAGGGTATGGCGAGCCCGTTTATGAGCTGATTCCGGAGTTCCTCCAGGAACAGCGCCTTGTGGTCGGCTGTGATACGCCTTGCGACGATGAAGGCTGGGTATTTTCCGGCAAGCCGCTGCTTCATCTTGACGAAGCGCAGGTTTATCCAGATGTATTCCCCGTTGAGCTTCATGCGGAACTCCCCGTGAAACTCATCGTTGACGGAGAATGTGCTGCGTATGGAGCTTTCAGATATCAGCTCTGCGAAGCGCACGCGGTCGTCCGGGTGTATCCTGTCCACTACCGATCTGCGCCACTCGTTATAGGAGCTTTCGCGGCCGGCTGAAAGGCTTGTGTTAAAGCCGTCATTCAGAATGAACATGCGGTCCCGTTCGAGGTCGAGCAAGGCGCAGAATCTGAAGCTGTCGATCAGCTTTTCGGTGAACAGGCTGGTCAGCAGCTGGATATCCGGGTCGTAGCGGTACAGCGGAGTCCTGTCCGCCGGGATTCCCTTGAAGAAGCCGTAAATAACGAGCACCCCGTTGTCGCTGGAAGCCAGCATTCCGGAGCTGTATGCGGTGAACATGCCTTTGGTTTTGTGCCGCCAGCGGTATTTGACTTCGGCCTTTACGCCGTGGATAGTGGTCTGAATAGCTTCCTGTATCATGTGCACGTCGTCCGGGTGAACGCATTCCAGCCAGCGGCGGTAATTAAGCTCCGGATCGGAGTTGTCCTCGATATCCATTATTTTCAGGAAGTCATCGTCAAAGTAAAGCTGCTGCGGACTGCCGCCTCGTATTACCATTCTGAATGTGCCTGATATGATGTATTCCAAGCTGCCGCCCCCCTTTTTTTTAAAAATCCGGGATATCCGGAGATATCAGAGTGCGGCACTCCGGCTCAGTAAGAGGTTTGCCAGATGTGCCGCTGAATGTCGTTAATCCCTGCTGTAGAGATCTCTTGTGTAGACTTTTTCCTTTACGTCCTGGAGTTCGCTGCTCATGCGGTTTGCAACGATCATGTCCGAGCGCTTCTTGAACTCCTCAAAGTCGCCGCATACCTCGTAGTCGAAGAATTTCTGTCCGGGCTTCAGCGTCGGCTCGTAGATTATGACGGTGATACCCTTTTTGCTCAGGCGCTTCATGATTCCCTGAATGGAGCTCTGGCGGAAATTGTCCGAGTTGGATTTCATCGTCAGACGGTAAATTCCCACCGTATGGGGGGCAAGGGACGCGATGTGGTCGGCTATGTAATCCTTGCGCGTCTTGTTCGCGGCAACGATGGCGCCGATGATGTCATTGGGCACGTCCGCGTAATTCGCGAGCAGCTGCTTTGTGTCCTTGGGCAGGCAGTATCCGCCGTAGCCGAAGCTGGGGTTGTTATAGTGGGAGCCGATTCTCGGGTCCAGTCCCACGCCGTCGATTATCTGGCGCGCGTTGAGTCCTTTCATCTCGGCGTAGGTGTCCAGCTCGTTGAAGTAGGCAACGCGCAGTGCGAGGTAGGTGTTGCTGAACAGCTTGACCGCCTCGGCTTCCGTGGGATTGAGGTGCAGCGTCGGGATATCCTGCTTGATGGCACCCTGCTGGAGCAGTTTCGCGAATACGTCCGCGCGCTGTACTGAATCCGCCCATTCCTGGGGAGCGCCGACGATTATTCTGGAGGGGTAGAGGTTGTCGTAGAGCGCCTGACCCTCCCGGAGGAACTCCGGCGAGAAGATCATGCGGTGCGCGTTCTCGGGGTACTTCTCGTGAAGTCCCTTGGTGAAGCCGACGGGCACGGTTGATTTCACCACGATGGTGCAGCTGTCGTTCACTGAAAGCACCTGGTCGATGACGCTCTCGACGGAGGAGGTGTCAAAGTAGTTCTTGTCCGCGTCGTAATTGGTGGGAGTTGCGATGACCACCAGCTCTGCGGAGGTGTAAGCCGGGCGCCAGTCGGTGGTGGCAGTAAGGCTGAGCGGCTTTTCCGCAAGGTATTTCTCGATGTATTCATCAGCGATGGGCGACTTCCTGGAGTTCAGCAGTTCCACCTTTTCCGGAATGATATCAACAGCGGTGACGTCGTTGTGCTGAGCAAGAAGCACAGCCATGGACAGACCGACATATCCTGTTCCCGCAACAGTAATTTTCATCATGGTTTTCCCCCTGATTTTATTGTTCTGCGCCTTTCGGCGGTATTTCTTTTCTGTACCAGGCGGTACGGTGCATAATTAACTATTATATTATAGTACCATATGCGAAAATTGTCAAGAGTTGTATTGTGGATAGGTCCACAAATATTTTTCCAGATATTCCGTTAATTTTTACATGCTGCGATAAAGAGCTTAACCCTCTTGATTTATCAGGAAAAATGGTGTATAATGTATCATGTACTATTATGTTTATAAGATTTACGACAGGAGAATCAACATGGATAATTTCATTCAGGCAGATATTTACACCACTTCACAGGCTATCGACGGAATCACCGGCGCGCTCCAGGATTACGGCGTAACCGGCTTTATCATCTGCGACAGCGCGGATTTCGAAAGCTTCCTTGCGGACAAGAACGCCAACTGGGACTACGTTGACGACGAACTGATGGGACTGAGCCGTCAGGAGCCGCACATCACCATTTATGTCCACGACAACACCCAGGGCGCGGAGACCCTCGCGGCAATACGCTCCCTCATCGAGGGCTGGAAGCAGTCCGACAACGAGGGTTACTACGGCAACCTGCGCATGGAGCTTGCCAACGTCAAGGAGGAGGACTGGGCAAACAACTGGAAGAAGTACTACAAGCCGTTCCGCGTTGGTAAGTCCCTGGTGATCAAGCCTTCCTGGGAGGATGTAACTCCGATGCCCGGCGACCGTATCCTTGAGATAGACCCGGCTTCCACATTCGGAACAGGACAGCACCACACCACAAAGCTTGTCATGGAATCCCTCGAGGAAGTCGTGAAGCCCGGCGACAAGGTACTCGACCTCGGCTGCGGCAGCGGAATCCTCTCTATTGCGGCGCTGCTTTTCGGCGCGGAAAAGGTCACCATGTGCGATATTTTCGAGAACGCAGTCAGGACTGCGTCTGAGAATGTTGAGAAGAACAGATTCACCCACGAGCACTACTCAGCTTACTGCGGCAACATAATCGACGACGCGGAGCTTCGCGGAAAGCTCGGCACAGGCTACGACGTGGTATGCGCCAACATCGTGGCGGACGTTATCATCGGCATGAGTCCGCTGTTCGGCAGCTTTATGAAGCCGGACGCGACCCTGCTGGTATCCGGCATAATCGACGAGCGCCTGGACGAGGTAAACGCAGCACTCTCCGAAAACGGATTCAAGGTGCGCCAGAGCCGCAGTGAAGAGGGCTGGAACTGCATAATCCTCACAAGATAACGCGTAGCCCACGGACTGCATATAATGCCGCAGGAGGCGGTGTATATGCAGTTCCTTTACGTTTTTTCGCTGATGTTCCTTTCGATATTCGGGCTTGCAGTGCTGGTGAAGCTGGCGGCGTATGCGGTCATGACCCGGGGAATGCGCCGGCATGACGTATACGTCCGCAGCGGCGAGGATATCAGCGGATTTGTCGAGCATGTGCGCAGAAGTCCCGGGGTGAACAGGGTTGTGATACTTTCCGCCGGGGACGAGAATGACAAGGAGGCGCGGCGGCTCGCACAGAAATACAGCAACGTATATTTTATTAATGACACGACAAAGCGGTGATGAATTGGATAACGAATCTGCTGTGACCCTTTCCGGAACGGTGGAGGGCGTGGTTTACAGCAACGAGGACAACGGCTATACCGTTGCCGACCTGGATTGCAACGGCGAACTTGTGACAATTGTCGGGGTTCTCGGCGATGTCCGCGAGGGCGAGAGTCTGACGCTCATCGGCGAGTACGTCAACTCTCCGAAATACGGCAGGCAGTTCAAGGCGGAGGTCTGCGAGCGCACCCTGCCGAATACTGAGAGCGCGGTGCGCAAGTTCCTTGGCTCCGGCGTAATAACCGGCGTCGGTCCGGCGATGGCGAAGCGTATCGTCACGGCGTTCGGCAGCAGTGCGCTGGAGGTTATCGAAAATGACCCGGCGCAGCTTTCTTCCATCAAGGGAATATCCACTGAGAGCGCCCTCAAGATAGGCGAGGAGTTCCGCCGGATAGCCGGTCTGCGCAAGGCTGTTACATATTTTGCGCGGTATGGGTTGTCGTCCTCCGTGGTGGCGGCGGCGTGGAAGAAGTTCGAAATGCATACGATACAGGCGGTGGAGGACAATCCCTGGTGCCTGTGCGGTATCGGTATTGACCTGCCATTCCGGGAAGCAGACCGGCTTGCCCGGGAGATGGATCACCCTATGGACAGCGAAGAGCGCACACTCGCCGGGATAATCTGGTGCCTGCGCACAAACGCGAATAACGGACATACCTGCGTGCGCGAGAACGACCTTTCCGACGCAGTGACCTATGAGCTTAACATCACGGAGAAGCAGTTCTGGGAGGGACTTATGCTTGCGGAGCAGCGCTGCGAGATAGTACGCAGCGATAAATACGACGATAAGTTCGTGTTCCTGGCGGAGTACTACCGTGCGGAATGCTACATCGCGGAGAAACTTGCAGAGATGATAAAGCGCAACGACTGCGGCGGCGTGGATTATTCCGAGGAGATCGCCGGAATCGAATGGGAGCAGGGAATACAGTACGAGAAGCTCCAGCGCGAGGCGATAAGCGGCTGCATGAACAACCATGTGTTCATTCTGACCGGAGGTCCCGGTACCGGTAAGACCACGACGCTTAATGCCGTGATATCTCTTTGCCGCCAGCGGAAGCTGAAGATGAAGCTTGCCGCTCCCACCGGACGCGCGGCAAAGCGAATGGCAGACCTTACCGGGGCGCCTGCGCAGACGATACACCGTCTGCTGGAGGTGGATTTCGCCACGTCGTCGCATTCTTTCAAGCGCAAGGAAGAGAATCCTCTTGCCTGTGATGTGCTGATAATCGACGAGATGTCCATGGTTGATACCCTGCTGATGGAATCCCTGCTGCATGCGGTCAGACCGCGCACGCGGCTCATCATGGTAGGCGACAGCAATCAGCTGCCCTCTGTAGGCGCCGGAAACGTGCTCAGGGACCTTATCGCCGGGGGAAGAGTGCCCACGGTGGAGTTGAAGGAGATATTCCGACAGGCGGCGCAGAGCCTTATAGTCACCAATGCCCACCGGATAGTCCGTGGCGAAATGCCGGTGCTCAACGATCGCAGGAACGACTTTTTCTTCATGCCCACCCAGTCCGAGGAGGAAACTCTCCGGCTGGTGATCGAGCTGTGCAAGACCCGGCTTCCGAACACTTACGGCTATTCTCCGCTGGAGGATATTCAGGTGCTGTGCCCGTCCAGGATAGGGGTTGTCGGCACTCAGAACATCAACAAGGAATTACAGCTTGCGCTGAATCCGCCGGCGAAGAACCACCCGGAGGTAAAGTACGGCAGTACGCTGTTCCGCACCGGAGACAAGATAATGCAGACCAAGAACGACTACGACGCCGAGTGGCGCCGGGGCGCGGAGCTGTCCCACGGAATATTCAACGGGGATATCGGAATAATCCGCCGGGCGGACAAGGTGAATTCCAAGCTGGATATAGATTTCGACGGCAGAATGACCACCTACGACGGCGATATGATGAAGAAGATCGAGCATGCCTACGCGGTGACGATACATAAGAGCCAGGGAAGTGAATACCCTGCGGTGATAATACCGCTGCCGAACGGAATGGACAGGCTCACTTACAGGAATCTGCTGTATACCGCTGTCACCCGTGCCAGGAGCATTCTCATCATCATTGGCACGGAAGCCAAGGTGCGCAGCATGGTGGAGAACGACCGCAGAATGCTGCGGTATTCCTGCCTGCGGCCGATGCTTGAGGATATGTTCCAGTGAGGGCGTGGGAGCTGCGCCGCGCAGCTGCGGCGTTCTTCATGCCGAACCGCTGCCCGTTCTGCGGCGATATCATCGGCATGCGCGAGTTCTGGTGCACGCCCTGCTGCGACAATCTGAAGATGCTGGATGATCCCGGAGAAATCCCCGAAGGATTGGACGGGTTTGCGGCCGTGTGCGCATATACCGGCAGGGCTAGGAGTGCAGTTCTGCGGCTGAAACAGGGGTACTACCGCTATCCGGCGGACGCGTTCGCGGTGCTGATAGTCGAGAATGCAGCGGAACTGATACAGCAGGCGGATATTATCACGGCGATACCTAGCACCCGGGCGCGCAGACGTGAACTTGGATACGCCCAGAGCGAACTTATGGCAAAGATGGTGGCGGAAATTTCCAGAAAGCCATTCCGCAGGCTGCTGAAGGCGGTTCCGCAAAAGCAGGAGCAGAAACAGCTTGACGCAGCGCATCGGCGCGAAAACGCCCGGGGAGCATTCGAACTGGCGCTGCCATGCGGCGTTGCCGGCAGAAACGTGCTGATTATAGACGATGTGTGCACCACCGGAGCAACGCTTTCCGCTGCCGCCGGGCTGATACGGAATGCCGGAGCGGCACTTGTGAACGGCGCAGTATTTGCCAGGACGGTCAGACACTGACGGCTTGATTTTCCGGCGGATTTGTGATATAATAATCTCTTACGCGGACAAAATACAATAAGGATAACACATAATGACGACAAAAGTAACCGCCGCGGAATTAGCGGCACAGAAAGAATACGCCAGGAAGGTCCGGGAGCTGAACTGCGCCCGGGAGCAGCCGCCGGTGGCGCATGTCCACAGCTTCGGCTGCCAGCAGAATGTGAGCGACGGCGAAAAGATAAAGGGAATGCTGGCGGATATGGGATACGGATTCTCGAACTCGGCGGACGGCGCGGATCTGGTGCTGTTCAACACCTGCGCAGTCCGGGAGAACGCCGAGGATCGCGTTTTCGGTAACCTCGGCGCGCTCAAGCACAATAAGAAGCAGAATCCGGACATGCTGATAGGGGTATGCGGCTGCATGGTGCAGCAGGAACATATTACCGAGCGTATCCGCAAAAGCTTCCCGTATGTGGATATGGTGTTCGGGACGCATGTCCTGCACACGCTTCCGCAGATAATCTACGAGGCGATGACCACTCATAAGCGGCAGATATCCATTCCGCAGATGGACGGTGTTATCGCCGAGGGAATTCCGCTGCGGCGCGAGAGCGCGCTGAAGGCAAGCGTGCCGATAATGTACGGCTGCAACAACTTCTGCACCTACTGTATCGTGCCGTATGTCCGTGGGCGCGAGCGCTCCCGTGACCCGGAGGATATCCTCGCGGAGGTGCGCCAGCTGGTGGAGAACGGCTGCAAGGAGGTACTGCTTCTCGGGCAGAACGTGAACAGCTACGGCAGGGGCACCGACGTGAACTTCCCGGAGCTGCTGCGGCGTATCAACGACATTCCCGGGGAATTCAGGATATGCTACATGTCCAGCCACCCCAAGGACGCCACCCGGGAGCTCATCGACACGATCGCGGAATGCGGGAAGGTGACGCGGCACTTCCATCTTCCGGTGCAGTCCGGCAGCAACAGGATTCTGAAGCTTATGAACCGCAGCTACACCCGGGAGCACTACCTGGAGCTGATAAACTACGCCAAGGAGCGTATTCCGGACGTGGCGCTGACCTCTGACATCATCGTGGGATTCCCCGGGGAAACCTACGAGGACTTCCAGGACACGCTGAGCCTTATCCGCGAGGTGAAGTATGACTCGCTGTTCACCTTTATCTACAGTCCGCGAAAGGGGACGAAGGCGGCGGAAATGCCCGACCCCATCTCCCAGGAGGAGAAGGGAAAGTGGTTCCGTGAGCTGCTGGAGGTACAGGGGGAGATAGGCTGCTCTTCCTATCACGACTACATCGGCAGGACGCTGCGCGTGCTGTGCGAGGGACCGGGACGGACGCGGGACGGCTGTCTGACCGGAAAGAGCATACAGAATATCATCGTCGATTTCGACGGGGACAAGTCGCTCATCGGCAGCTTTGTCGATGTGAAGATAACCGACGCGCTCAACTGGGCGCTGATAGGCGAATTAGTAAAGGAGAACTGAAATGGACGCAATACAGGCAGTAAGAGAACTCGGCAAGGCAATTCAGGAGGACGAGCGGTACATCGAGTACGCAAAGGCAAAGAAGGCTAACGACGAGGACGTTGAGCTTCAGAACCTCATCGGCGAATTCAACCTTATCCGCCAGAATGCTGCGATGGAGTACAACAAGCCCGAGGAGGAGCAGAACAAGGAGAAGCTCCAGGAGCTCAACGCAAAAATGCAGGAAGCCTACGAAAAGGTGATGACCAACGAGAATATGGCGCTGTTCACTGTCACCAAGCAGGGAATGGACGACCTGATGAGTCAGGTGAACACAGTGCTTACCCTTACGCTCCAGGGCGCTGACCCGATGACCTGCCCGACAACCCAGGGCAGCGGCTGCACCGGAAGCTGCGCTACCTGCGGCGGCTGCGGCTGATCCGATAGTTTTCAACAAATGATCCCTGGAGGTGCAAAAAATGGCGCAGGAAACTGAAAAGCTGTCCCCTATGCTCAAGCAGTATCTTGACATCAAGAAGAAATACAGCGACTATATATTATTCTTCCGGCTGGGGGATTTCTACGAGATGTTCTTTGAGGACGCGGAGAATGTGTCCCGGGAACTGGAGCTTGCGCTGACCTCCAGGGCTGGGTCGCCGATGTGCGGCGTGCCATACCACAGCTGTGAGATATACATAAAGAAGCTGATCGATAAGGGCTACAAGGTCGCGATATGCGAGCAGCTGACCGACCCGGCGGCTTCCAAGGGACTGGTGGAGCGCGACGTGATCCGCCTTGTCACCGCCGGCACCGTGATCGAAGCCAGCATGCTGAACGAGGATTCCAATAACTATATCGCCTGCGTGTTTCCGGACGATAATGGGACTTCTGCAGCACTGGTGTTCGCGGATATCTCCACCGGCGAGGTGCATGTGTTCCTGAAATCCGGGAAGGACCTGGAGCAGGACGTAATCTCAGAACTTTCGCGTTTCAGTCCGGTGGAGCTGCTTATCAACAGCAGATTCCTGGACATGAAGGAGGTTCATGGATTTGTACACGAGCGGCTCAAGCGCTGCCTGTGCGAGCTGCTGGACGACAGCAGCTTCGATGATTCCGACATGAGCATGATAACCGACCAGTTCGAGAGCGGAGCCGACCTCGGTATCTCCGACATGCCGCTGGTGAAGAAGGCGCTGTGCGCCATGTTCCGGTATTTCGGGGAAACTCAGAAGGCTACGGTGAAGCGCTTTGTGTCGCTGACAGTGCATTCCGACGGCGAGTTCATGGGACTCAACCTCACCACCCGGCGCAACCTAGAACTAACGGAAACCATGCGCACCAAGGAGAAGCGCGGCTCACTGCTGTGGGTGCTTGACAGGACCGTCACTGCAATGGGGCGCCGTAAGCTCAAGACCTGGCTGGAGCAGCCGCTTATCGACCCGTCCAGGATACTCAAGCGCCTTGACGCGGTTGAGGCTCTCACGAAGGACGCTGCCGGGCTTTACGACATCTGTGACGCGCTGAACGGAATCTACGACCTGGAGCGGCTTATGACGCGAGTTATGTATAAATCCGCGTCCCCGAGGGATATCTACTCCCTGGGGCAGACATGCGCGCGCCTGCCGGGACTGAAGCGCTGCATTTCTGCGGTGAAGTCACCGCTGCTGGAGAAACTGAATTCCGAGATAGACGAACTGAACGATGTTTCTTCCCTGGTGGAAAACGCGATAGTTGACGATCCGCCCCTCACAATGAAGGACGGCGGAATCATCAAGGACGGCTTCAACGAGGAGATCGACCGTCTGCGGAAAATAACCGGCGGCGGCAAGGATATCCTCGTGGAGATAGAGGAGCGCGAGCGCGCCGCAACGGGAATACGCACGCTGAAAGTGGGATACAACCGCGTATTCGGATATTACATTGAGGTTTCCAAGGGGCAGCTGGACCAGGTCCCGGCGCACTATATCCGCAAGCAGACGCTGACAACGGGCGAGCGCTACATAACCGACGAGCTGAAGAAAGTCGAGAGCGACATTCTCGGTGCGAACGACAAGATACTGGCGCTGGAGCAGGCTATTTTCGGCGAAGTCCGGGATTTCATCGGCACACGCCTGGAGGCGGTCCAGGCGGCGGCAGCGGCGGTCGCTGCGGTGGACGTGCTGTGCAGCTACGCGCAGGTATCCATCGAGAACGGCTACGTCAAGCCGGAGATCACCCTCGACAGCGTGATCGAGATACGCGACGGACGCCACCCGGTCATCGAGAAAGTACTCACGGATCACCCGTTCACGCCGAACGACGCGTACCTGGATACCAACGGCAACCGGCTCATAATCATCACCGGTCCGAATATGTCCGGTAAATCCACGTTCATGCGGCAGACTGCGATAATCGTGCTGATGGCGCAGATAGGCTGCTTCGTTCCGGCGGCGTATGCGAGGATAGGCGTGGTGGACAAGATATTCACCCGCGTTGGAGCTTCCGATGATCTTACGTCGGGGCAGTCCACGTTCATGGTGGAGATGAACGAGGTCGCGGATATTCTCAGAAACGCCACGAAAAAGAGCCTGGTTATACTTGACGAGATAGGCAGGGGAACCTCCACGTTCGATGGAATATCCATCGCCAAAGCGGTGGCGGAATACATCAGCGGAAAGAATATCGGCTGCAAGACGCTGTTCGCAACGCATTACCATGAGCTTATCTCAATGGAGAAGGAGTACGACGGAATACGCAACTTCAGCGTTGCGGCGGTGAAGCGCGGCGATGAGCTGAAATTCCTGCACAAGATATGCGAGGGCGGAACTGACGACAGCTACGGAATCGAGGTCGCGAAGCTCGCCGGACTCCCGCAGAAGGTCATTAACCGCGCCAAGGAGGAGCTGAAGGACCTTGAGGTACTCGGCAGGCAGAAGCTTTCCGAAACCATCGAAAAGACCGCCGACCACCAGTTCAGCTTCAACGCCATAAACGAGCAGAATGCCATCGCGAAGCTGCGTGCCGCGGATATCAACACCATGTCCCCGATGGACGCGCTGATGTTCATAAAGGACATAAAGGATACATTATAATGCCTGCCGGGAATCCGGCTTAGACTGGAGCAACAATGCCAAAGATAAACCTGCTAGACAAGAGCGTATACGAGCTTATCGCCGCCGGAGAGGTAATAGAGCGACCCTCCTCGGTGATAAAGGAGCTTGCGGAGAATTCCATCGATGCCGGAGCGACCTCTATAACCGTGGAGATAAAGCGCGGCGGAATTTCCTACCTGCGAGTGACCGACGACGGCTGCGGAATAGCCTACGAGGATATCCCGACGGCGTTCATGCGGCATGCTACCAGCAAGGTGTACACTCAGGACGACCTGGACAGCATTAATACGCTGGGATTCCGCGGCGAGGCGCTTGCCTCCGTGTGCGCGGTAAGCCGGGTGGAATTGATCACGAAGCAGCGCGAGGACAAGCTCGGCAGCCAGTACCGCATTGAGGGCGGCGAGCCGGTGGAATACGACCGGGCAGGCTGCGCGGACGGGACTACCATCATTATCCGGGACCTGTTCTTCAATACTCCGGCGCGGCTGAAGTTCCTGAAAAAGGACGTCACCGAGGGAAATTACTGCGCCTCCGTGATCGAGAAGCTGGCGCTTAGCCACCCGGGGATATCGTTCCGATTTATTCGCGATGGCAGGCAGACGATGATGTCCAGCGGCGACGGCGAGTATTACAGCGCGGTCTACGCGGTGTTCGGCAAGCAGTTCGCGGCAGGGCTTATCCCGGTGGAGAACGTCTACCAGAACACGGCGGTAACGGGGTTCGTGTCCTCGCCGCTGTTCACCCGGGCGAACCGTTCCATGCAGCATTTCTTCGTGAACGGCAGAAGCGTGAAGAGTCCGCTGTGCTGCGCGGCTCTGGAGGAAGCGTTCCGCAATACGATAATGGTGGGAAAGTTCCCGTCCTGCGTGCTGTGCGTGAATACCGACCCGGCTCAGGTGGACGCGAATATCCACCCCACAAAGACGGAGGTCAGGTTCACCAACGAGAAGATAGTGTTCGACGCGGTGTATTTCGCGGTCAAGAACGCTCTGATGGGCTACGATGAGAGCCGCGAGATAAAGCTGACTCCGGCGCCGGTGCAGAATATTCCGCAGCCCGAGCGCGCGAGGACTGTCGAGCCGCAGCGGACAGCCTCCGCTGTCGTGATCGAGGAGCCGCCCAAGACCATGCACATTCCCTCCGGCAGGGACGCGGTGCTTCCCGGAGAGCCGGAGCCGACGAAATACACAATCCGCCAGGAGCAGCCGTTCCGCATGAAAACTGATGAGCCGAAGGCGGAGCAGACGTTCATTCCGGAAATGACTCCGGAAAAGAAGCCGGAGCCTGCTGAAACTCCGCTGTCCGAGCTTCCGGGATTTGCGTTCCTGAGCGAGAAATCCTTCGAGAAGAAGCCGGAACCGCAGCCGCAGCAGACCGCGCAGCCGGAGCCGCGCGAGGAATCCCCGAAGAAGCAGATACGCGTCGTCGGGGAGCTTTTCAAGACCTATATAGTCTGCGAGAGCGACGAGGGAATGATACTCATAGACAAGCACGCGGCGCATGAGCGCGTGAACTTCGAGCGGCTGAAGAAGGGATTCGACAGTTCTGCGCAGCTGCTGATACAGCCGGAGGAGGTATACCTCAGTCCGGAGGAATACAACGGCATGCTGGAGTATTCCGACAGACTGGCGGCGGTTGGCATAATCATGGAGTTCAGCGATGGCAGGGCGCGTATCACCGGGCTTCCGCAGATGCTTGACAAGGTGCCACCGGCGGAGGTGGCGGAGTGTATTGCGAAGCTGGTGGCGCAGGGGAATACCAACGCCGAAGGGGAGCTTTTCGACGATATGCTGCACACCGTGGCATGCAAGGCTTCAATTCGTGGCAACGAGGACAACGACATAAGAGAGTTACAGGTTCTGGCGCAGGAAGTATTCAACAATCCGGATATCCGTTATTGTCCGCACGGCAGACCGGTTCTCACGCAGATCTCGAAGAAGCAGATCGAGCGCTATTTCGGACGTGTTACCTGAGGAGGCGGCATGAAAAAGATAATCGTGGTCAGCGGTCCGACCGCCTCCGGCAAGACGGCGCTGGCGGTGGAGATCGCGAAGAAATACGGCGGCGAGGTGATCTCCGCTGACAGCATGCAGATCTACACGGATATGGACGTTGCGAGCGCAAAGGCAACGCCGGAGGAACAGCAGGGGATTCCGCACCATATGATGGATTTCCTTGACCCGGCGGAAAGCTTTTCCGTGGCGGACTGGGTGAGAATGGCGGGCAAGTGCGCCAACGATATCCTCTCCCGGGGTAAAATTCCGGTGATATGCGGCGGCACGGGGCTGTATATTTCGTCCTTCGTGGATAATCTGCAGTTCGATGAATCGGAGTGCGACTACGCATTCCGGGAGGAAATGCGCAGATTCGCCGAGGAACACGGCGCGGAAGCGCTGCTGGAAAGGCTCCGTGAGGTGGACCCGGAAACCGCCGGGGAACTCCACGCGAACAACATGTCCCGTGTTATCCGGGCGCTGGAGGTCTACAGAACAACCGGGCATACCATCGCGGAATCCAAGCGTGCGTCGAGGAGCGCGCCTTCTCCATACGAGTTCATTCTGCTCACGCTGGATTTCGAGAACCGCACGCAGCTTCACGACCGCATAAACCGCCGCGTGGACCTGATGATCCGGAACGGACTTGAGCAGGAGGCACGCGCGTGCTTTGAACAGCCGGAGCGCCCCACCGCGGCGCAAGCGATAGGCTGCAAGGAGCTGTATCCGTATTTCCGGGGCGAGAGGACGCTGGAGGAATGCGTGGAGGAGCTGAAACTCCGCACGCGGCAGTACGCGAAAAGGCAGCTGACCTGGTTTCGCCGGGACAGCAGATTCCACCGTATCGTCGTACGTCCCGGCGACGGACTTGCAGAAGTTACCCGAATGGCGTCGGAGATAATCGACAGGGAACTATGAAAGAGTGAAAATACCAGGATATGTAAATATGTTCCGTTATATACCAGATAATTCAGAAAAAGATAAAACTTTTTCTGAATTTTTTTTATTTTTCTCAAAAAAATTATAGCTTTTTTTGAAAAAGTATGTTATACTAGTCTATATAGGAATACTATGCAGTCATGCAACTCGTGTATTTCTATCGGGGTACAGGGGAAATCCCTGCGTATTGAATTGCAGAGAGAGAAAAGGTGATTTAGTATGGCAAAAGACATCAACTTACAGGACGTGTTCCTTAACCAGGCAAGAAAGGACAAGATCCCGGTAACTATATACATTACCAATGGGTTTCAGTTCAAGGGCGTTGTCAAGGGCTTTGACAATTATACGGTGATACTTGATACCGACGGCAAGCAGAACCTCATCTACAAGCACGCAATATCCACTATCACACCGCTCAAGCCCATCTCTATTCTTGACGCCTACGAAAAGGCAGACGAAGAGTAATGGAATCCCGGTGGACGTCTATTATCATCATCGTGCTGGCGCTGTTCGTGTTCGTGTTCTTCATCGGTCAGGTCTTTTTTGCTGACGGTGGGAAGGTCAACACGGAAACCGCGTATACATACAGCATGACTGAGGACGTTCCGTTTGAGGGAGTGTTCCTCCGGGACGAAACTGTTGTGTACAGCCCCGGCAGCGGAGTGCTGGATTACGAGCATTCCGATGGCTCAAAGGTGGGAAAGAGTTCCGTTATCGCGCGGCGCTACCGCAGCGAGGCGGATATCGAACGCCGCCGCGAGATAGAGAAGATAAACGAGCAGATCGCCGTCCTTACCGACGCGCAGAAGCTCGCAGGAACTGACAACAACCAGCTTGAGAATATCTCCAGTCAGATAAACGAAAGGCACTCTATGATCCTTGAGAGCCTTATCGACGGGGATTATTCCGCGGCGCAGGCGCAGGAAACCGCAATGCTCGGGGTGCTCTCCAAGCGCGAGATCTCCCGTGGCGACGTCAGCGGCTATGAAACCAGGATCGCAGCGCTCAGGAGCCGCCTTTCGGAGCTCCAGACAATGCTTTCCGGCGATGTTACCGATATCTACGCGGACGGCACCGGGTATTTCGTCAGCCATGTTGACGGGTACGAGGGCAAGCTCTCCACGGCGGATTCCGGCAGCATCACCGCTGACCAGATCGACGAAATAATCAGCGAGCCGGACCTGGGCAAAAGTTCCGGCGCTGTCGGAAAACTCATCGCGGATTACCGCTGGAGGGTAGCGGCGGTGATAGATTCCGAGCAACTCTTCGGCCGCTATGAGGGAAGCACTGTGACGCTCAGGGTCCGCAGTGATCCAACGCCGATAGAGGCGGAGATCATTTCCATAACGGACAGCGGCAGGGGCGACGGAACCTCCGTGTACGTCTTTGAGTGCGACACGCTGACATCTTCGGTGGTGTCGGGCAGGACGGCGCAGTTCAAATACATCGTCAACAGCTACGGCGGACTTCGGGTTTCCAGAAGCGCGCTGAGGTTCAATGATGAGCAGGAACGCGGTGTTTTTGTTGTCGTTGGCGGAAAACTGGTGTTTAAGAAAATCAACGTTGAATACTGGGGAGATGATTACCTCATCTGCACCCAGGAGGACGATGGCGATTACCTCAAGCTTTACGACAGAATAGTAACAGAAGGCAAGGATTTGTATGAAGGAAAAGTTGTTGAGTAACACCCAGACAAGCTTTGACGACATAAAAGAAAGCTATGCCAGGATCTGTGAAAACATAGAAAAGGCAAGAGTTGCCGCCGGACGCACGGACAAAGTGCGGCTGATGGCGGTGACCAAGACTGTTTCACCGGAGCGTATTAATTACGCTATCGGGCTGGGAATAGACCTGCTGGGCGAAAACCGCGTGCAGGAGTACATGGACAAGCGCGGGCAGTATCAGCCGGCAGAGGTGCACTTCATCGGCGGATTGCAGAGCAATAAGGTCAAGTACATCATTGATAAGGTTTCGATGATACATTCCGTGGATAATCTGCGGCTTGCAGAAGAGATAAGCAAGCGCGCGGAGCAGCACGGACTCGTCATGGATATACTCGCTGAAATCAACATCGGCGAGGAGGAAACAAAGGGAGGCGTCACACCGGAGAGCGCGGAGGAATTCTGCGCGCAGGTGAGGGAGCTTCCGCACATCAGACTGTGTGGTCTGATGACAATACCGCCGCCCGGCTGCGGAGAGGACACATTTGAGAGAATGCAGAAGCTTTTCGGCAACCTAGGTTCGGACAAGTCCGTCAATCCTGACGGCGCGTTCGACACGCTCTCCATGGGGATGTCGGGAGATTACGAGATGGCGGTAAGGCACGGGTCCAATATTGTCCGGATAGGCTCAGGGCTTTTCGGATACAGAAAATATTTATAATAATTGGGAGGAAATATCATGGCACTCAGCGATTTATTTGCAAAGTTCAGACAGAACGACGAGGAATTCGAGGACGAGAGCTACGCAGGCGGCTACGACGACTCTTCTTCCGCTGTAACCGATGAGGAGGCAGAGGCTCCCTCCAGATTCACTGCGCCCCGCGCAAGCGAGAAGGTCATCAGCATGCACAACAGCGGCTACCACGGCGCTTCCGTCAAGGTTATCCAGCCCCTCAAGTACGAGGACATCATGAAGGAGCCGGTTCGCTTCCTCAGAGAGAACACCAGCGTTGTGCTGAATCTTGAGAAGGTTGCAAGCGTTGATTCCAGAAAGAGGATTGTGGACTTCATGGCTGGCGTTGTTGCGGCTATCGACGGTCGTATCGTAAGAATTGCTGAATGCACATATTTTGTTGTTCCGAGATCCGTTGACCTCAGCGGCGACATGATGGAAAACGAGCAGTTCTGATCATGAATCCTGGGCTGCTTACTGAAGAAGAACGTTTCCTTTCCGCTCACATAGCCGACCTCCAGAGGGCGGCTGAGCGGACCGGTGCGCCGAGATTCTCGGCGTTCCTCAACGAGCGCGAGGCGGTTGTCGCCCGGTGCGCCGTCCATGGGGAGCCGGTGTTTTACGGAGGTCACGCCGGGGCTATGCGCACTGTGTGCGGCTTCGTCGGTGGAACCTATGCGGAGGAGCTTCCGCCGGAGGATATCTTTCCGGTCGGGGCAGTTACGTTCAGTTTCAGAAAGAGCGACGCACTGACGCACAGGGAGATTCTGGGCGCATTGATGTCGCTGGAGATAAAAAGGGAGCTGCTCGGGGATATTCTTACAGCGGAGGGCTACGCTGTCGTGTTCGTCCATGAGAATGCCATTGAACTGGTGAATTCCGTGGACAAGATCGGCAGGGTGGGCGTCACCGCGGAAATCGGCGTCACAAAGCCGCTGCCGGAGCAGAAAGTCCAGCGGACGGAACTCACGGTTTCGTCGCTCAGGCTGGATTGCATCGTCAGCGCCGCCGTAAATACTTCAAGAGAAAAATCCGCATCGCTCATTAAATCGGGCATGGTCAATGCGGACTTTTCACCATGTACAAATGTAAGCGCAGAGGTCCGGGAAAATACCGTGATCTCAGTAAGGGGAAGCGGCAGGTACCGCCTCTCAGAAATTACCGGAGAAACCCGAAAGGGAAGGATCCGCATAACTATCGAAAAATATCTCTGATTCTCAGAGTGATACATATCGCACCGTTAGCCGCACTGCGGCGTTTCAGGAAGGAAGTACAATACAATGAATGCTAAGGACATTTTGTCAAGACGTTTCGAGAAGGCTACCTTCAATGGATACAAGACAGACGACGTTGACGAGTTCCTGCGCGAGGTATCCAGCGAGTATTCTCAGCTACAGAAGGACAAGAACGAGCTGGAGCGCAAGCTGGAGGTGCTTGCGGACAAGATCCGTGAATACCGCGACGATGAGGACGCCCTCAAGGACGCGCTTCTGCTCGCCCAGAAGCAGGGAAACCAGATCGTGAACGACTCCAAGGCTGCCGCTGAGAAGCTCCGCAAGGAAACCCAGGAGGCTGTCGATAAGCAGATCGCCGAGGCTCAGGCAAAGGCTGACAAGATCAGCGCAGACGCCGATGAATATGCAAAGCGCATAACCAAGGAAACCAACGAGCGTGCCGACAAGATGATAAAGGACGCCCAGGCGAAGGCAAAGGATATCGACATTCAGATGAAGAAGCAGATCGAGATCCAGCAGAATATCCTCCAGAAGACGCGCAAGGAGGCGGACGAGTACAGAAACCGCCTGCTCACCGCGTATAAGTCCCACATGGATCTTATCGCGAAGCTGCCGGAGATGTGCGAGAACGAGTATATCCGCAACACCGCCGCCGAGGTAGAGAAGCGCGAGGCTGAGAAGGCAAAGGCTGCCGCTGCTGCAAAGCAGGCTCCGAAGCCGGCTCCCGTTGAGGAGAAGTCTGCCGCTCCTGCAAAGCCCGCCCCCGAGGTGAAGACTCCCGTTACAGCCGGAAACGCTCCGGCGGAGGAGCCGTTCCAGGCTATGCCGCACGACACGGGCAAGACTGCGGAGAACGATCTTCCGTTCTTCAGCTCCAGCCAGGAGAAGAAACCGCGCCACACTGACCTTCAGTTCGGCAAGGGCAACACGATGAAGTAAAACCACTCCGATATACGGAGAAAGATATAAATTTTAAGGAGACATAGCTGATGTCAGAGGATTTCAACAACACATTAAATCTTCCCAAGACCGACTTCCCGATGAGGGGCAATCTCCCCCAGAGAGAGCCGGAGATGCTGGACAAGTGGGAGCAGGACCGCCTGTATTACGCCCTGTCTGAAAAGAACAAGGGCAAGCCGTCCTATACCCTGCATGACGGCCCTCCCTATGCAAACGGTAATATCCACATGGGTACCGCGATGAACAAGGTGCTCAAGGATATCATCGTAAAGTACAAGAGCATGACTGGCTTCAACGCTAACTACGTTCCCGGCTGGGACTGCCACGGTCTGCCCATCGAGCTGAAGGCTATCAAGCAGATCGGAATTGACAGCGGCACCATCGACCCGGTAACCCTCAGAAAGAGCTGCCGTGAGTTCGCTCTGTCCTGCCTGGACGGTCAGAAGAAGCAGTTCAAGCGCCTGGGCGTATGGGGCGACTTCGATAATCCTTACCTTACCATCAGACCTGAATTCGAAGCAAAGCAGGTCGAGGTATTCGGCAAGATGATGCAGAAAGGCTACATCTACAAGGGACTCAAGCCGGTTTATTGGTGCGCAGACTGCAACACCGCCCTGGCTGAGGCTGAGATCGAGTACCAGGACGACCCCTGCTACTCTATCTATGTAAAGTTCCCGATAACCGATTCCAAGGGCAAGTTCGACGATCTCGGAATTGACCTGAGCAAGGCTTACGTCGTTATCTGGACAACCACCACATGGACTCTTCCGGGCAACCTGGCTATCTGCCTTGGTCCGAACTATGAGTACACCTTCGTAAAGGTCGAGGACGAGGAGAGCAAGTCCTTCGGTCAGTATCTTCTGATGGCTACTGAGCTTGTTTCCACCGTTATGGACGCTGTAGGAATCAAGAAGTACAGCACCGTAGGCTCCTTCCTTGGCTCCGAGCTTGAGCTTATCGAAACCGACCACCCGTTCATGGGCAGAAAGTCCCCTGTAATTGTCGGCGACCACGTTACTCTCGACAGTGGTACGGGCTGCGTTCATACCGCTCCTGGCTTCGGTCTTGAGGACTTCGAGGTATGCAACAAGTACAAGGGCATGTTCAAGATAATCGTGCCCGTTAATGAAAAGGGCGTTCTGACCGAGGAAGCAGGCGACTTCGCCGGCTTAAAGACTGCGGACGCCAATAAGGTCATCGCAAAGCGCCTGGAGGACGACAACACTCTGCTCGCAATGCAGAAGATCGTCCACCCGTATCCGCACTGCTGGCGCTGCCACGAGCCGATAATCTACCGCGCTACAGACCAGTGGTTCTGCAACGTTGACATGTTCAAGGCCGAGACCGTCAAGGCTATCGAGGACGTTCAGTGGATCCCTGAATGGGGCGAGGAACGTATCAAGAATATGGTAAACATGCGCAGCGACTGGTGCATTTCCCGTCAGCGCCGCTGGGGCGTCCCGATCCCGATCCTCTACTGTGAGGACTGCGGAAAGGTAATCGTAAACGACGAAACCATCAAGGCTATCTCCGACATGTTCCGCAGGGAAAGCTCCGATTCCTGGTATTCCAAGGATCCGTCCGAGTTCATTCCTGCAAGCGTGAAGTGCGAGTGCGGCTGCAATAAGTTCCGCAAGGAAATGGATATCTTCGACGTATGGTTCGACTCCGGCTGTACTCACGCTGCTGTTCTCCAGGAGCGTCCCGAGCTTTCCTGGCCGGCTGACCTCTATCTTGAGGGCTGCGACCAGTACCGCGGCTGGTTCCAGAGCTCCCTGCTGACCTCCGTTGCCACAACCGGCAGAGCGCCTTATAAGGCTGTCTGCACCCATGGCTGGGTAGTTGACGGCAAGGGCGAGGTTATGCACAAGTCCAAGGGCAACGTTGTACTCCCCGAGGAAGTAATCAGCAAGTACGGCGCTGACGTGCTCCGTCTGTGGGTGGCTTCCCTGGACTTCCACAACGACGTAAGAGTTTCTCCGGAAATGCTCAAGCAGCTTTCCGAGGCCTACAGAAAGATAAGAAACACCGCGCGCTTTATCCTGGGCAACCTGGGCAACGGCGATGGATTCAATCCCGACACTGACATGGTAGCGCTTGACAAGCTCAGCGATTTCGACAAGTGGGCGCTGTCCAGACTTGACGCCGTTATCGAAAAGGTAAAGGCTTCCTACGAGGCGTTCGACTTCTACCTTGCATATCATGCGATCCACAGCTTCTGCGTAGTTGACATGTCCAATTTCTACCTGGATATCGTCAAGGATACCCTGTACTGCTCCGCTGAGAAGTCAGAGGAAAGACGCGCAGTCCAGACCACAATGTATATCATTCTGGACTCCCTGGTAAGACTGGTGGCTCCTATTCTGACATTCACCTCCGATGAGATCTGGAAGTACATGCCGCATAAGTCCACAGACGACCTGCGCGGCGTTCCGTTCAACCAGATGCCTGAAAAGACCGGCGTTGAGATCAGCGCTGAGTTCGAGGCTAAGTGGAACAAGATCCATGAAGTACGCGACGATGTACTCAAGGCTCTTGAGGAGAAGCGTACCGCAGGCGTTATCGGTAAGTCACTTGACGCCGGCGTGACGATCTGCGCTGAGGGCGCCGACTTCGAGCAGCTGTCCGGATATCCGGAGCTTGCACAGGCGTTCTCCGTATCCTATGTGAACGTGAAGAACGGCGCTGACGGCGAGTTCAAGGGCGCTGTCGAGGGCGTTTCCGTTACCGTTGAAAAGGCGGCTGGCGAGATGTGCGAGCGCTGCTGGAGTCACGCTCCGTCAGTAGGTTCTGACGCACAGTATCCGCACCTCTGCGCACGCTGCGCGGCAGTCATGAAGCTTGATCTGGGCTGATAATTTCCGGCAGGGGAGGGGATTTTCCCTTTCCCTGCCGGATTTGTTAATGACGATCAGTTCGGAGAAAGGGCATAATGAAAGCATTTCTGAATAAATACAGGCAGTATGCGGCGCTGGTTCTGGCGCTTCTGCTTGTGGGAGTAGATCAGCTGACAAAATGGCTGATCAGCACTAACATGGAGCTTTATTCCACCGTGCACCTTATAAAGATCGGCGACACCGAGGTGCTGAATCTGTACTACTGCCTCAACAGCGGCTCGGCTTTCAGCATGATGGAGGGCAAGACGATCTTCCTGGTTGCGATAACTTCCATTGTCATAATCGGGCTGATCATCGGTCTGCTGACAAAGAAGATACGCCGCGCGCCGTATGTTGTGGCGGTTTCGCTGATAATCGGCGGCGGAATAGGAAATCTTCTTGACAGGCTGTTCAACGGCGGCGCTGTCGTGGATTTCATCGATGTTCGGATAATCAATTTCGCGATATTCAACTTCGCGGATATCTGCGCGGTTGTGGGCGGAATACTCCTTTGCCTGTTTGTCATAATAGACGAGGTGAAGGAGAACCGCCAGAAGAAGCTCAGCAAGTCCGGGGACAGCGCTCCGGAGAAACCCAATGCCGATGGAAACGATTGAGCTTATTTCCCCCGGCGGAGTCCGGCTGGACAAGCTGATAGCTGACGTCACTGAACTGTCGCGCAGCGCTGCGGTCCGGCTTATCGAGCAGGGAAGTGTTCTGGTGAACGGAGCGCCCTGCGGAAAAAAGGATATTCCGCTTGCCGGTGCGAAGATAGTCGTTACAATACCGGAGCCGCAGAGCACGGATATTTTACCAGAGGATATTCCCCTGGAAATAGTCTACGAGGACGACGACCTGCTGGTTGTGAACAAGCCGAAGGGCATGGTAGTCCACCCGGCGGCTGGGCATTATTCCGGGACGCTGGTAAATGCGCTGATGTTCCACTGCGGCGACAGGCTTTCCGGCATAAATGGCGAGATACGCCCGGGGATAGTCCACCGGATAGACAAGGACACCAGCGGATTGCTGATGGTGGCGAAGAACGACTTTGCCCACCTGGGACTTTCCGGGCAGATAAAGGAGCACAGCTTCACCCGGGAGTACGAAACCGTAGTCTGCGGCGCAATAAAAGAGGACGGGACCGTTGATGCTCCGATAGGACGCCACAAGACCGACCGCAAGAAGATGTGCGTTACGACCGAGAATTCCCGGGAAGCGGTGACGCATTACTTCGTGCTGGGCAGGTACGCCGGATACACCCACCTTCGTGTAAGGCTGGAAACCGGCAGGACCCATCAGATACGCGTGCATATGGCGTATCTGGGGCACCCTGTCGCCGGAGACCCGGTCTATGGCAGCGGGAAGCCCGCATGGCTGGAGGGACAGTGCCTCCACGCGAAGAAGATCGGATTTGTGCACCCGAGAACGGGAAAGTACATGGAATTCGACAGCGAGCTGCCGGAATATTTCAAGAAATTCTTAAAGAGCATAGAGGGCTGACGATGGATTTCAGCAAGGTTATACTGATGACGGACCTCGACGGTACTCTGCTGACAGACGACAAGCAGATACTCCCCGGGGATTTCGAAGCAATAGAGCGCTTCCGCAGGGGCGGAGGTCTGTTCACGATGGCGACCGGGCGCGGTTACGCGATGGCGAAGCATATTGCCGACAAGCTCCGGCTGGACTGCCCGGCGGTGGTCTATAACGGTGCGGCGGTGTACGACTTCCGGCAGGAGAGATTCCTGTGGCAGTGCGCCATCGGCGACAATGCGCCGTGGATAATAAAGCGTATCGCGGAGGAATACCCGGATATCGGTGTGGAGGTGCTGCGCGGCAATACGGTGTATGTTCCGTTCCTGAACGAAATGGAGCAGTGGCACCTTGACCTGGAGCACGTCCCGGCGGATTTCACTCCTCTTGACGATATCCCGAGGGACGGCTGGCTGAAGGTACTTTTCGCGTACCCTCCGGAAAAGCTGGACGGGCTTGAGAAGTTCGTTGAGAGCACTCCGGAATTCCAGGGCGTGCACTGGGTGCGCTCCGCACCGATGTTCTTCGAGTGCCTGCCCGAGGGAATAGACAAGGCGGCAGGTTACCGTCAGCTGATAAAGGCGATTGGCGCGGAGGACAGATTCACCGTGGGAGTCGGGGATTTCATGAACGACCTTGCGATGATACAGTCCGCAGATCTGGGCGCGGCGGTGGCGAATGCGCAGCCGTCCGTGTGGGAAGCGGCGGATATCGTTCTTTGCGACAATAATTCCGGCGCGATGGCGCAGCTTATTGAGCACATTGAAAAAATGTAAACCTGCGGGAAACCGCTTGTATAATGTTAAACCGGGCATAAGCCCATAATTCACAGGAGGTCTATATGGACGCACTACTGAAAAAGCAGCTTGAGATCGCTGCAACCAAGGTCAGAATGGGAGTGATCGAGGGCGTACACGCAGCCAAGGCTGGACACCCCGGCGGATCCCTTTCCGTCGCTGACACACTGACTTATCTCTACATGCACCGCATGAACGTTGATCCGAAGAATCCCACCATGCCCGACAGGGACAGACTGGTTCTTTCCAAGGGACACACTGCTCCGGCGCTGTATGCTGTTCTTGCGCAGAGAGGATTCTTCCCGGTTGAGGAACTCAAGACCCTTCGTAAGATCGGCTCCAGACTTCAGGGACACCCCTCCATGGGCAAGCTTCCGGGTATCGACATGAGCACCGGTTCACTCGGTCAGGGAATCTCCACCGCATGTGGTATGGCGCTCTCCGGCAAGATCTCCAACGACACATACAAGGTATACACTATCCTCGGCGATGGCGAGATCGAGGAAGGTCAGGTATGGGAGGCTGCAATGTTCGCGGCTCAGTACAAGCTTGACAACCTGGTCGCAGTCGTTGACAACAACGGACTCCAGATCGACGGTAAGATCGAGGACGTAATGTCCAGCTACCCCATCGACGAGAAATTCAAGGCATTCGGCTGGCACGTTATCTGCATTGACGGTCATGATTTCGATCAGATCGAGAAGGCGTTCAACGAGGCTGAAACTGTGCTCAACAAGCCGACCGTGATCATTCAGAAGTCCGTAAAGGGCAAGGGCGTATCCTTCATGGAGAACCAGGTAGGCTGGCACGGCAAGGCACCGAACGACGAGGAGTACGCCGTTGCAATGAAGGAACTCGGCGATCATCTCGCAGAGCTTGAAAAGTAATTCTGAACATCGAAAGGATCTATAGATATGGAAAAGAAAGCAACCCGTGACAGCTACGGCGAAGCTCTTGTAATGCTCGCCGAGAAGCGCCCCGACCTGGTAGTCCTGGACGCAGACCTCGCAGCAGCTACAAAGACAGGGACCTTCAAGAAGGCATATCCCGACAGATTTTTTGACTGCGGTATCGCAGAGGCTAATATGATGGGCGTTGCCGCTGGTATCGCAAGCACCGGCAAGCTCGTATTCGCAAGCTCCTTCGCGATGTTCGCGGCAGGCAGAGCGTTCGAGATCGTCCGCAACAGCATTGGCTATCCTCATCTGAACGTAAAGATCGGCGCTACCCACGCTGGTATTTCCGTCGGCGAGGACGGCGCTTCCCACCAGTGCAACGAGGATATCGCGCTGATGAGAGCGATCCCCGGCATGACCGTTATCAACCCGGCTGACGACGTTGAGGCAAAGGCGGCGGTTCTGGCAATGGCTGATTTCGTAGGCCCGACCTATATGCGTTTCGGCAGACTTGCCGCTCCGATATTCAACGACGCTGCGACCTACAAGTTTGAGCTTGGCAAGGGCGTTCAGCTCAAGGACGGCAAGGACGTTACAATCATCGCAACTGGTCTGATGGTTGCAGAAGCAATCGAGGCAGGCAAGGCTCTGGCAGAGCAGGGTATTGACGCACGAATCATCAATATCCACACCATCAAGCCCATCGACCGCGACATCATCATCAAGGCTGCGAAGGAAACCGGCAAGATAATCACCGTTGAGGAGCACAGCGTTATCGGCGGACTTGGTTCCGCAGTTGCAGACGTTGTTACTGAGGAATGCCCCGTTCCCGTTATCAAGATCGGCGTGAAGGACGTTTTCGGCCACTCCGGTCCTGCGGTTGACCTGCTCAAGGAGTTCGGTCTGTGCGCAGAGAACATAGTTGCCGTTACAAAGGCAGCGCTCGGCAAGTAATTCCGCGTTTTCAGGATCATTCGGGGACTGGCTCGGGTCAGTCCCCGTATTGTTTGACACTAAAATGTAACCTTTTGCGGCTATCGGCTGTCTGAATTATCAGAGGTAATAAATCTGATAAAGGAGTGACTGGTATGAATTCACAGCAGTGGAAAAACGTCCTCGACCACCTGGACGAGGACATAGTGGACTCAGCGGCGGAGCACTTGAGCAGTGCTGACGCCGACGAGGATTCAACCGAATATCACCCGGACAGCAAGCCACGGGAGTACAGGAACATCAGCCGCAAGACCCGGCGCGGAGGGCTGTTCATCGGAATGGGCACGGTGGCTGCGGCGGCCGCGATCACGGGAGTTATAATTGTGAACAACAGCGGCAGCATACAGCAGCCAATGCTGTCCACCGGAGCCGCGCTGAAATCCGCGTCCGTCGAAGCTGCGGATTCCCTCGTCATAGAGGATTCCGGGGAGCTGACAAGTTCGTTTATGATCTCCAGCGACATATCTGAGATTCCAACTGGATTTTCTGCGGCGGAACTTTCTCTGTTTGAGGATTTCTTCTACGGTACCTGGACAGACACCGACACAACGATCGACCTGTGCTACAGCGCGAATTCCGCGTTCGGCGATGATTACATATGCACCGGCATTGAACAGACGGACGGTGGCTGCTACATGGGGGCGCTGAGCAGCGTTGACCAGTACGACCTGTGGTATGTACGTCCTGCGGATAATTCGGGAATGATGTACATTTTCAGGAACGTTTCGCTTTCCGACGGAGTGATACAGTATAACGCCGACGGGACGATATCCTGTGAACGCATGGAGAAATTCCAGCTATCCAGCGCCAGCCCGAACGAGTACAACGTGCTTGGATATTTCGGAAAGGTGAAGCTGGCAGACGATATCGGCATGACTCCGGACGCCCTCTATAACAAGGTAGAGCTTGACACCTACGCCGGAAGCAGCGCAGGTGCAGCCCACTGGACGCGCAGAAGCGGCGGCTACACTTCCCCCTGGGACAAGGTGGTCCTCCGGGAACAGACGGGGGACAGCGTTGTCATGTCAATGTCGTTTACTCAGTCCGAGGACGATTCAAGGACCGTGTACTTTGACATGTACTGGTTTCTGACTGACGCCGGCTACTGGGATTTGCAGAACGTGCAGAAATCCCGGGACGTTTTCGCATTGACTGCGGACGACCTGCGAGTAACGCTCAGGCAGAGCGACCTGGATATTTTTGAGCAGCATTTTGCCGGTATATGGACTTCTGATACGGAAGAGCTTGCCCTGAATTACTCACAGGATATTTTCGGCGTCAGCAATGTATGCGGCGGTTTTTATGCCGACGAGGACGGCTGGTACATGTACCAGCTGATGGGATCCGCAGCAGAGCCGTATATTCAAGTGTATTACATTCCGTATGACGACCCGTTCACGATGTACCTGTACGAACCGGATAATTTCGGTTACGCAATGCAGGACAATTACCTGGCGGTGTACACTCATACGGATTCCGGACTTGACGAGCCTGTCACATGGCATATGTCCTGGCTGGGATTACAGCGCTGGATTCTGGACAACGCAGGCAGTTCCGATGAGAATTCGCTGGCAGACGCGATATATTCTGCGTTAACAGTCATCTGGAATGATTCAATGAGTGCGTATAATTATAACGGAAGCGGCGATTCGTTTGAGGGATACGTTATGGAGGAACTTTCCTCAGTAAAATATCGGCTGATGTTCCAGGTGTTTGACCAGGACAACAACAGCCAGTGGGTGTCCGTGGTGCTTAGATTTGCGGACGGTGCCTGGGAATTACTGCCGGCGGACGGAATCGCGGCAGAAACAGTGGGCTGATAAAAGGCAGAAAAGCGAGGGGGGAACGGCGATGGACGACAGTTTGATAATAGACCTGTATTTTGAGCGCAACGAGCAGGCAATAGCGGAAACGCAGTCAAAATACGGCAGACTGTGCGCAAGTATCGCCGGAGGAATCCTCAAGCGCCACGAGGACGCCGAGGAGGCGGTGAGCACAAGCTATGTCAAGCTGTGGAATGCGATCCCTCCCAAGCGCCCGGAGTCCTTGTGCGGATACCTGTGCAGGATAGTCCGGAACACTGCGCTGAACGTTTACGACAGCATGAAGCGGCGCTCCTGCGAGGAACTTTACGGCGAGCTTGCCGATGTTATTCCCGACATGAAAACCTCGGACGATCACTTTGACAGCGCGGAGATTGCCGGTCATCTGAACGAGTTTCTCCGGAACAGCAAGCCGAAGAACCGCGATATATTTACTGGACGTTACTATTTCAACCTTTCTGTGAGGGAGATTGCGGACCGCATGGGAATGACGGAAACCGCCGTAAAGACCAGGCTTTCGCGTATCCGCGCGGATTTGAGGGAATATCTCGTCGAAAACGGGGTTAGCGTGGATTGAATGAATAAAAGGGACTGTACGACTACAGCCCCTTTTTGTATGCGGTTTTATTTCATGAACACGAAGCTGTCCAGCATAAGAAGCTGCCTGCCCTTCATCTCTCCGGCGAACCAACCCTCATATCCGCTCCGGGCAACCAGGTATATAGCGTGTTTTCCGGTGGCAGCCTTTATCCTGCCGCCGATGACTCCGCCGTCCTCGCTGAATGGAATGCTGCCAAGCTCATCGCCGTCCTCGCTGTCAAGGTGGATATGCAGAGTCCCCCTGGAGCCGGTGCCGCGTACTTTCAGCCGTATCTGCATTGTTCGTGATGAGTAATCCTCGCCGAAGTCAAAGTACTTCCAGCCCATTATGCAGCCGTCGGTAATGTTTGTTATCGGGCGGTCGAATATGCTAGTTTCGGTGATGTAGCAGCCGCCCTTGAGTACGCAGGCGGTATCTGCTGATATAGGTTCGTAGGGCGAGAGGGATTCCTCAAATCCCAGCGAGGTCATCTCGACCTGCGGAATCGTGCCGTCCGGGAGTATTTCAATGCGCTCCACGCAGCCGCGCCGGGACATTATCGTGCTATTGGTCATGCGGTGATAGAAGATGTACCACTGACCGTTTATGCAGCAGACGGAGCCGTGGTTGTTTCCGCCGGGGAAGTCAATGCCGTTGTCTACGATTGTGCCGCGGTAGGTAAACGGACCCGTGGGGCTGTCGGAGGTCGCGTAGTCCAGGCAGCTTCCGCGCTGGGGGGAGTAGATAAGGTAGTAGGTGCCGTTGATTTTTCTTGGGGAGCACGCCTCAAAGAAGCGGTGCGGCTCCGCCGTGGGGATTATATCCAGCTGATAGCTTCCGGGTACCGCCTCGTACATGTTGTCCTTCAGCTCGCACATGTAGCTTCCCTGGAAGCCGCAGTAGATGTAGGTCCTGCCGTCGTCGTCCACGAGGACTCCGGGGTCGATGAAGGTTCCATTGTCGTAGTGGTTCGGAATGTCGTATTTGTACTGCGACAGCAGCTTAAAGGGTCCCTCCGGACGGTCAGCGACCGCAACGCACCCCTTTGAGTTCACGATGTAGGCATACAGGTAGTACTTCCCACCGCGTTCAACCACGTCCGGCGCGAAGAGCAGGTCGTCGGTCCAGTCAACGTCTGAGGGGGCGTCAGCGCCGTCCCGGGTACGGAATATATCGCCGTGGCAGGTCCACCTGGTGGGGTCGCTCACCGGAGCCGACCACACCTTGAGCTTGTAGTCGCAGAAATCGATGGAGTCCTTACGGTCGTGGGAGCCGTAAACATATATTCTGTCCCCGAATACACGAGGTTCGCCATCAGGAATATATTCCCATCTGGGAAGGTACGGATTTGCCATAATAATACACCTCTTCAAGTTGATTAACAATTTCACCGCATTGTATTTATTAAGTTGATTATAACATGTTCGGTCAATTTTCACAATAAATAAATGGACAAACCCTAGCATTTTTTTGCCTTTTTCACGAACATTGAACTTTTCAACATCACTTGGGCATAATTAACAGTTTTCGGTTGACAATATGGGCGAATAGTGCTAAAATAAAACTGTAACCTGGTTACATAACGTTGTGTAATAAAAAGGAGAACGAAAATGAAGAACCTGAAAGTTTCGGCGAAGCTTATGTTATCCTTCGGACTTGTCATATTGATGATTCTGGCTACAATGGTGACGAGCGTTATCGGGATTTACGGAGTTTCCAGCAACCTCAAGGAAATTTACAACGTTGATCTTATGGGGATCAACAACATGGGTAATATTGAGGTGTGTGTTGAGGAGATCACAAGAAATACCCTCATGGCGGTAGTGACGGACGAGAATTCAGAGAAATCAGGGTATCTTGATAAGGCGGTAAGTTTGTGTGACGAGTTGAGAAACGAGCTTGACAAGATAACATACCAGTCGCCGGAAACAGACTCCCTCAAGGCTTCATGCAATGAGCTGATCGCCAATATCGGCGTTGCGGCAGAGGAAATCAGGGCGGGCGATGGAATGGCGGCATTTGACAATTATATCGCCGTTCCCATGGATAAAAGCGTATCTGTAATTGAATCTATTAATTCAGATATAACGGTTTCTGCTCAGAACACTTTTGATAAAAGTCTTTCTTATGTCAAATCAATAAGCCTGGTGATTATGAGCGTTGGTATTGTAAGCGTAATTATCGGCATAGGCACTTCCATCTTGCTTTCAAGATATATTAATGGTATAATTCGTGAAATTGAGCACGCTATTGTAAGCATTTCCAGAGGCGAGTTTGACGTTGATGTCAAGTATCAGAGCAGAGATGAATTCGGCGTGATGGCGGAGGCTGCGCGAAATACGATACATAGGCTTTCAGTTCTCATCAAGGATACGTCAAGAATGTACGGCGAGCTTGCTAACGGCAACTTCGACGTGCACACTGAGGCAAGGGATGTATACATCGGTGAGTTTGCTCCTCTGCTGGATAATATGAGAGTCCTCTCACAGCAGCTCAGCAATACGATGGCACAGATATATCAGTCCGCTGACCAGGTGGATTCTGGCTCCGAGCAGGTATCCGCAGGCGCGCAGGCAAATGCGCAGGGCGCTTCCGAGCAGGCCGCTTCCATTGAGGAACTTGCGGCAACTATCAACGAGATCTCCGAGAAGATCAATAAGAACGCAGCGGATTCCCAGCAGGCGAGCCGCAGTATTGCTTCTGTCGGAAAGCAGGCTGAGGCCTCCAACGACCGTATGAAGGAAATGCTGGACGCAATGAACGAGATCAGCGAAACCTCCGACAAGATCAGCGAAATCATCAAGACCATCGAGGATATCGCATTCCAGACCAACATACTTGCGCTGAATGCCGCTGTCGAGGCAGCAAGGGCAGGCGAGGCAGGCAAGGGCTTCGCGGTAGTTGCAGACGAGGTACGCAACCTTGCCTCCAAGTCTGCGGTAGCTTCCCAGAACACGGCGGAGCTTATCCAGCGCTCCATCAGCGCAGTTGATAATGGTTCACATATTGCGAACGAAACTGCGGAGTACCTCAGTGGTGTAGTACAGCAGATCGAGGATATCGTGGGCACCATCGACAGCATTTCCCGCGTCAGCGGCGAGCAGGCGGATTCTATCACCAAGGTTACCGCCGGTGTGGATCAGATCTCTAGGGTGGTTCAGACGAACTCGGCAACAGCAGAGGAGAGCGCTGCCGCTTCCGAGGAGCTTTCAGCGCAGGCGGCTGCAATGAAAACTCTTGTTTCAGGATTCAAACTCAGACAGGCGAAGGCCTGAATATAAAAACGAGGGGACTTACCATTAAGCCCCCTCGTTTCTGTTCAGAATCTACTGATTCAAGGCTGGTAAATTCCAGTTGACCGCCATGATCACAGTGCCGGCGGTAAGCAGCGCAAGTCCTATGATGGCGCGCTTCGGGAGCTTCTCGTGGAATACCACCCTGGAGAACAGTACCGACACCAGGATACTCAGCTTGTCCACCGGAACGACGACGCTTGCCGGACCGTCCTGGAGTGCTTTGTAGTAGCACAGCCAGGAGGCACCCGTGGCAAGTCCGGACAGGCAGATGAACAGAAGCTCCCGGCGTGGTATCTTGCGGACTTCCCCCGCCTTTCCGGAAACGAACACCATCACCCACGCCATGACGAGTACCACCGCGGTGCGGATAGCAGTGCCGAGGTTAGATTCCACGCCGTCAATACCGATCTTCCCGAGAATGGAGGTCAGCGCCGCAAAGACCGCAGAAAGCACCGCGAACAGCAGCCAGCCCTTGCCGTGAGCCTGGGTCCCGGATTCCTTCTTCTCAATCATGAGGAATATTCCGCAGGCAACTGCGACAAGACCTATCAGCTTGGGCAGTGAGATCTCCTCGTGGAGGAAGACGAGAGCCAGCAGCATTGCGAGAACGGTGCTGGATTTATCCACCGGTACGACCTTGTTCACGTCACCCACCTGAAGCGCCCGGAAATAGCACAGCCAGGAGGCTCCTGTGGCAAGTCCGGAGAGCGTGAGGAACAGCCAGGTCTTTCCGCTGATCTCGGTTATTGTCCCGGCGGAACCCACTATCAGCACCATCATCATGGACATGATCAGCACGACGATCGTGCGCACTGCCGTTGCCACTGTGGAATCCGTATTGCGGATTCCGCACTTCGCAAGTATTGCTGTAATTCCGGCGAAGAATGCTGAACCGGCCGCAAATAAAAGCCACATATGTAATTCCTCTTTTCTTGCAGCGGCAGTGGATATATTCCAGCCGCCCTATGTGATCCTTTATCTTAAGTATAGCATTTTTCTCCGATGAATTCAATAGGTTATCTAATAAAAAACAGCCCCTCCGTTAAAGAGGGGCTGTCAGACTGCCGAGAAAGGCACATCTGCGTCGTCAACGCCAGTTTGGCAGGCACAAAGCCTAGCCAAACTGGCGTTTCCTAGCATCTGCACCTTTCTCGGCAGTCTGGGGAGTATCATTCGATAAGTCCGCTTTCCTTCAGCAGGATCTCCAGGTCGGTTCCCTTGACCTTCTTCATGACTACCTTGAGCATTTCCTTCTCGACAAAGGAGAGCTTGACATCGGTTATCGGCTTCTTGTCGATCGCGTAATAGCACGCCTTCAGCAGCTCACGGACATCGTATTTGCTGCCCCATACCTCAGGCACGCCGCGGTCGATATCCAGCAGAGTGTAAACGGCTTCCATACCGGTACGCATGGAGTACTCGATGGTGAATATGGTGTCGCGCGGAGTTTCAGTGAACTGTCCCAGGAATGCGAAGTTCACGGAGCCATCCGGCACGATGTGAGGACGATCCTCGTTCTTGCGCGGCTGGAAGAATGCGTTGATATACGGCATGAAGCAGGTGGTGGTGTTGCAGGCTTCTTTTGCAAGTGTGTCGATCTTGTCCTCGGGGACGCCGATGTGATACAGCCACTCGCGGCATACTTCCTCGCCGGTGCAGTCGCGCATTGCCTTCTTGACGTAGTTGCCCGGCTTGTTGGTGTTCAGGGAGTACAGCCATACCAGCACCATGTTCTTGTCCTGGGACTTGAACTGCGGCTGACGATTGATTGTCCAGGAAAGATACCAGTTATCCATGCTGTCCTTGACGGTGACGATACCGCCGGTAGTTACCTTGCCCTCCCTCGGGTCGCGCTTGCAGACGTTTATGATATGCTGGATAATCTCCTCGTTGGAGGTAGCCACGGTGGCGCTCATCCAGTTGGTGGCGTCGATGTTGTTACAGAATGCGTCAGGATTGCCGTATTCGCCGTGCTCAGCCTGGGCAGCGATAGCCTTCCACATATCCCAGGATTCGCCGCGCCCGTCGTGGAGCTTTGACAGGTCCGGAGCGTGGTTCTGGTCGCCGTAGCAGGTGGAATCCGTGCAGCAGCCGTTGGTGATGAATACCAGGTCATCTTCGATGAGGTCGAGGGTCTGCTGCTCGCCGTCCTTGACGTAGACGATCTGCTTTGCGATCTTCTTTCCGCCGACGTTCTCAATTATGACGTTCTTAACGTCCATACCGTATTCAATGCGCACGCCGTGGGATTCCAGATACTTTACCAGCGGCATGATAAGGCTCTCGTACTGGTTGAGCTTCGTGAATCTCAGTGCGCTGAAATCCGGGAGCCCGTCTATGTGGTGGACGAAACGGCAGAGGTAGCGCTTCATTTCAAGCGCACTGGACCAGCGCTGGAATGCGAACATTGTCTGCCAGTAGAGCCAGAAGTTCGTGCTCCAGAAGGAATCCGGCAGCACCTCGGAGATTTTCTTCCCCTCCAGATCCTTCTCGGGAGTGATGAAGAGCTTGGACAGAGCCATTGCGGATTCCTTGTCCAGGTTGAACTTGCCGTCCGTGTGGGCGTCCTCGCCGCGGTCAATGGTGGCGCGGCAGAGGGAGTAGTTCGGGTCGTGCTTGTTCAGCCAGTAGTACTCGTCAAGTACTGAAACACCTGGAGTTTCCAGCGAGGGAACGTCCCTGAACATATCCCACATTACCTCAAAGTGGTTGTCCATCTCACGACCGCCGCGCATGAAGAATCCCTTGGTGACGTCGCGGCGTCCGTCGCAGCTTCCTCCGGCAAGCTCCAGCTTTTCGAGAAGGTGGATATGCTCGCCCTTCATCTGACCATCGCGGACGAGATAGAACGCGGCGGTAAGTCCGGCAAGACCCGTGCCGATGATGTAGGCGGATTTCTTGTCAACGCCTTTCGGCTTCTCGGGGTGTGCAAATGATTCATAAGTTCCGGCTGAGTAATACATAATAAATACCTCCTGTGAACGGTTGGTTCCTTTGTTTCTGGTTATATTATAACCCGGAAAACGCGGTTTTACAATAAACAGAAAATCCCCCGTGATAAAAGACTTATCACAGGGAACGGAAGTGTATAAATTTTAATCAAAACCGCCGGATTGATAAAATCACACCCGGAAGCGCGCCAGGGCGTCGGCGATGGAGCCTTTTATCAGCCGGGCGAGGCGGTCAACGATGGGCTTGGGGTCCTCACGCATGTCGTCCTTTATCCAGTCCAGCATGAGCCCGATGAAGATGTAGGAATATATCTGCGCGATGAAGTCCTTGTCCTCCTCCCGGACGGTCATGCCGACTGCTTCTTCGTTTATGACGCCGAGAAGCAGGTCGTCCACCAACGGCTTGAGGTATTTCTCCACCTGCTCCTGGTGGACGCAGCGGTATACGTTCATTATGAACGGCTTGTTCTCCAGCACCGCAGCGAAGATTTGCAGGAATCCATGCTGCCAGGTGTCGTAGGTCTTGTTCTCCTCCAGGGCCTTGCGCGCGTCCTCCATACAGGACCACTCCACCAGGTCGTAGATGTCCTTGAAGTGGTAGTAGAACGTCATGCGGTTTATTCCGCAGTCCTCGGCGATGTCGTTTATCGTTATCTTGGTGAGCGGTTTTTTCAGCAGCAGATTCTTCAGCGACTGCTCAAGAGCGCGTTTAGTGACCTGTGACATAGAATGGACCTCCATATTGATTATAATATGATTATACCACTTCCGCAGATTTCCGTCAATCCCACAGCCGGTGTAAGTTATTACATATTTTTTACAGTAATTGCGCATTTTTATGTTGACATATCCCTTTGAATATGGTACAATTAATATGGTCCGTTATTTTAAAGGAGGCTGCTCTTGAAAATTAAATGGAATAAGAAATACACTACGGTTGCCACATACGCCTTTATTGTGATCGCGCTAGCGGTTCTGTTTGTGGTGTTTGTGTTCCGGTTTGATTCCTTTTCAAAGGGATTTTCCTGGATTGGGACAGTCGCAGCCCCCATAATCTGCGGCATAGTCATAGCGTACGTCATCAATCCGCTTGTGATGTGGATCGAGCGGACTTTCTTCCGCAAGCTCGTGGAGGGAACTCCCCCCGAAAAGAACATCGTCATGCAGAAGCTGTCGGAAACCAAAGCCGGCGACACCGCGGTAGTCCGGGCGCTGGAGAAGCATTCCGCGCCGATGGAGAAGAAGCTGAAAAGGCGACGCACAGCCGCCAGGGCGCTTTCCGTGACAATATCCTACCTGGTGGTTCTTGCGATACTCGCCGGGATATGTATCGCGGTAGTCCCCAGCGTTGCCAAGAGCCTTATCGACCTTGCAGACCAGATGCCGGGATACATCAAGAAAGCGGACGCATTCATCACGGATTTCTTCGCGAACAACGAGGAGCTTGCCGGGCTGATTTCCGATGGAATGGTGGAGATTGGTTCAGTGCTCCAGAATGTGTCCAGTATGATACAGCCGATGGCGGGGGATATCGCGACGGGGCTGCTAAGCTTTGCCAGCGGACTCCTCACCGGACTGAAGAACGTTGTCATAGGTCTCATCATTGGAATTTACCTGCTGTTCAGCAAGGAGCGCCTGCTTGCCCAGCTGAAGAAGATATTCTTCGCGTTCTTAAAGAACAGCACCTGCCAGCGTATTTTCTATGTGGCAGGAAAGAGCAACGGCATATTCAAGAATTACATCATCTCCAACCTGATAGATTCCCTCATTATTTTCGCTGCCATGGCAGTCGGAATGTTGGCAATGGGAATGCCTTATCCCATGCTGCTTGCGGTAGTCTGCGGCGTTACCAACCTGATTCCGTTCTTCGGTCCGTTCATCGGCGCGATTCCCTGCGGAGTGCTGATACTCCTGGTGGATCCGGTCAAGGTGATCTGGTTCGGATTGTTTGTGCTGATACTCCAGCAGCTTGACGGAAATGTCATCAAGCCGCACCTGTTCGGCGAATCCATGGGACTCCCGGCGATATGGGTGCTGGTTGCGATCACCGTTGGCGGAAACCTGTTCGGCGTTGTCGGAATGCTGCTCGGCGTTCCGGTGTTCGCCGTGATCTACCTGCTGTTCGCGGAGTTCGTTTCCGGAAAGCTCAAGAAAAAGAACATGCCTGAAAAGACCACGGAGTATTCCGGCGACACGTCGCTGTTCCTCGACGGCTACGAGGAGGTTCCTCCGGAGGAATCCACGGCGTGGGAATCCGTCCAGGCTGAAGGATCCGTCGCTGAGCCGGCGGAATCAGAAGCTCCGGCAAATCAGCCAGAGCCTGCTGCCAGAAAATCCACTCCCCAGGCAGGCAAGCACAAGAGCGGCTCAGAATCCAGGAAGTAAATAACCTGACAGCCCCGGAATCCGGGGCTGTTTTTGCGTGACATTGGCATTGTGTTATTTGATTTCTACAAAAAAAGTTCTATTTTCTATTGAAGTTTTGGGCAGGATATGATATAATATTTGTAGCATATTTTTTATATATTAAAATGCCCGGTTTATCGGCAGAATACAAATAGAAAATCTTGTCGATATAGGGTTTACGATCATCAGACAACGGGAAATTACGGTGACATAATGGCGTTTGATTCAGATTTTGAGCAGAGAATGAGCAGTGCCCTGGAGGAATACCGCCGCAGCGACAGCGAAATGCGCATGAATGCGCCCGGCTCGGAGCCTGCTCCCAGACCAGAGGACAATCCCAGGCAGACCAGCGAAAAGAAGGAAGCGGTAGACGGCTCGGTGGAGATATCTTTCGACCCCGAGGGGAATACCGCCAACATGATACTGCATAAGCCGTTCAACGGCGGCAGACCGATAACTCCGCAGGGCGTTATGGCGGAGCTTGCAAAAAAGGGGATAACCACCGGCATTGACGACCTTGACATCAAGGACATGGTGGAGGGCAAGGTGTACGACACCCCCATATGCATTGCTCGGGCGATTCCTCCCAAGCGCGGCGAGAACGGTCGCATAAGCTTCCGGTTCGAGAAGCAGCGCGTGCCCAAGCCGAAATACGACGAGTTCGGCATCGCGGATTTCCGTGAGCTTGACCTGATCGTTCCGATAAAGAAGGGCGAGGTTATCGCGGATATAACTCCTCCCACTCCCGGAGAGCCGGGGCTGAATATTTTCGGCAGGGCGATAAAGCCGGAGCCGGGAATCATGCCCAATATCACCGTGGGTAAGAATACCCTCATGACTGCCGATGGGAAGAACATCGTTTCGGCATGCAACGGGCATATAATCTATGGAACCGGCTGCTTCAACGTTGAAGATACCGTTACGGTGAAATCCGACCTGGATATCTCCGTGGGGAACATCACCTTCAACGGCGATGTCGTTATCAAGGGCAACGTTATGGAGGGATTCTCCATAAAGGCAGGGCGCAGCGTCCGTATCGAGGGCACTGCATTCAGCGCTTCCATAAATGCCGGCGGAAACATAATCATCAACGGCGGCGCGATAAATTCCCAGATCGACTGTGAGGGAGATGTGTCGATAGGGTTCTGCGAGAATACCACGATCAAGTCAAAGGGCAAGGTGGAGTCCGCGCAGTTCGCTTTCTGCGATGTGTTCTGCTACGGCGAACTTATCGCCAAAGGGCGCACCGGTGTAATTACCGGGGGAAAGCTCACCTGCATGAAGGACGTCACCGCCGGAATCATCGGCTCGGAGAAATACACCTCCACTGAAATAAATATCGGCGACGGCTCTGTGACCTGCGCCCGGAAGCGCGACGCCGAGGCGGAGCTTGCATCTGCTAAGACGGCGTATTCCCAGGCGGCGAAGAACGTGGAGTTCCTCAAGACGCGTAAGAAGCGCCAGGGAGGTAAGCTCACCGACGTACAGAGCAAGCAGATGAAAACCGAAACCCAGAACAAGGTGTTCTACTCCGTCCGCTGCAAGGAACTGGAGGAGCTTATCTCCCAGCTTGACGCTGATCTCAAGCATCGGGACGACCTGTGCGCCAGGGTAGGGACCGCGATATACCCCGGCAGCCATTTCTGCATAAACTACCTTTCTCTAGATGTTACTCAGGTATACAGCCGCTCTCGGGTCTGCGTTGTTGACGACGAGATACAGGTGGTACCGTTATAAAATTATATCCGCTCCGGCATGAGCCTGGGCGGATAATGATTACGCAAGAATGTAAACGATTAATCGGAGCACTGAACATGACTGACAAAAGACTTATCCGCACATGGAGCGGAGTTTTCTTCTCTCCGCTGGAACCCCACCCGGAGGATATCTGCCCGGAGGACATCGCTCATGCGCTGTCCCTGCTGTGCAGGGCGAACGGGCACTTCCGGTGCTTCTATTCGGTGGGGCAGCACTGCCTTGCCTGTGAAGCCGAAGCGCACGCCGCCGGACTTCCGCGCAGCGTCCGTATTGCATGCCTGCTGCACGACGCCAGCGAAGCGTACATCTCGGATATTACGCGCCCGGTGAAGTTGGGGCTTCCGGAATACCGCGTGATAGAGAAGCGGCTCCAGGACACGATATACCGGCGCTTCGGGATAGACCCGGAGGATTCCGCGGTGATGTCCGAGGTAAGCCGTATTGACGATACTATGCTGTATCATGAATTCCTGGCGCTTGGCGGCTGCGCCCTGTTCGATGAGGCACCGCCGAAGATTACCGACCCGGAATTCGCGTTCCGCCCTTTTGACGAGGTGGAGGTGCAGTACCTGAAAACACTCATGGAACTTTTAAATTCGGAGGAACAATAATGACCGCGACCAACAGACTTTTTAACGACGGCTGGCAGTTCTGCCTGTGCGATATCGGCACCGGGATATCCTCCCTGGAGGGGAAGCACTGGTACGACGTGGAATTACCGCACGACTGGCTGGTAAACGACACTGCAAACCTATACAAAACCGGCGAGGGCTGGTACCGCCGCAATCTGGATTGCACCGCCGTAATGCTGTCCGGGCGTGTGCTGCTGAATTTCGACGGGGTGTACATGAACTCCACCGTGTACGTCAACGGCAGGGAAGCCGGCAGCTGGACCTACGGCTATTCCGCGTTCGAGTTCGATATCACCGACTTCCTCCGGGAGGGCAGCAACGAGATCATGGTGCGCGTTCAGCATGAAGCGCCGAACACGAGATGGTATTCCGGCGCCGGAATATTCCGCGATGTCACGCTGAAACTACGCCCCGGGACATATATTCGCACGAACGGTGTGTATATCCACTCCGACAAGCAGGAATCCGGCTGGAACACTGAGGTCGAAACCGACGTAGTGGGACTGGCTGCGGATATCCGCATGGTGATGGAGGTCATCGACCCCTACGGGAATGTCGCCGCGGCAGGCAGCCTTGAGGCGAATTTCGGCGGCGGTGAGGAAACCTTCTCCACCAGCTTCGCCAACAGCGACCCAGTTCTGTGGGATATTGACGACCCTATGCTTTACACCCTTCGGATAAGCCTTTACAGCGGCGAGGAACTGCTGGACTGCGTGAGCGAGGATTTCGGCTACCGCACGACGGAATTCAGCCCGGACAGGGGATTCCTGCTCAACGGCAGGGAAGTGAAAATGCACGGCGTATGCATGCACCACGACCTGGGCGCTCTGGGAGCCGCGATGAACACCGCCGCGCTCACCCGTCAGCTGAGGATAATGAAAGAAATGGGCGTCAACGCTATCCGTACCTCCCACAATATGCCGGCGCGGCAGTTGGTGCAGCTTTGCGATGAGATGGGACTGCTGGTGGACAGCGAAGCCTTCGATATGTGGGAGAAACCCAAGACGGAGATGGACAACCACCGCTTTTTCGTGGAGCATGCCGAGCGCGATGTCCGCAGCTGGATAGAGCGCGACCGCAATCACCCCTGCGTGATAATGTGGAGCATAGGAAACGAGATAAACGACACCATCGATCCCCACGGACTGGATATCACCAGACGGCTGTATGACTACGTTCAGAAGTACGACCCCAAGGGGAATGCCGCCGCGACGATAGGCTCCAACTACATGGGCGACGAGAATGCGCAGAAGTGCTCCGATGTGGTGAAGCTTGCTGGGTATAACTACTCCGAGTACCTCTATGACGAGCACCATGCGAAGTATCCCGACTGGTTCATCTATGGCAGCGAAACTGCTTCCGCAGTGCGCTCAAGAGGAATTTACAGATTCCCGGCGGATACTCCGTCCCTTACCGGGGTGGACTACCAGTGCTCCTCCCTGGATAACAGCGTGGTGGGCTGGGGCTCTTCCGCGATGAAATCCTGGCGGCTGGACCGCGACTGCGGATTCTGCGGCGGTCAGTTCATCTGGACCGGATTCGACTACATCGGCGAGCCAACGCCGTACAATACCAAGAACAGCTATTTTGGCATAGTTGACACCGCCGGATTCCCCAAGGATATCTACTATTTCTATCAGAGCGTGTGGCTTTCTCCGGAGCAGAAAAAGGTACTGCACATCGTACCCTCCTGCTGGGATTTCACCCCCGGACAGGCTGTAGACGTTATTGTCTACAGCAACGCGCACCACGTTGACCTGTTCCTTAACGGAGAGCATATCGGCAGCCATGTTATGAATCTCGACACGGACGCGGAAATGCGCGCGCATTTCACCGTGCCATTTCAGCCGGGAGTTGTCCGCGCAGTAGGCGCCTATGAGGATGGCAGCGAGATTTCTGAGGTGCTGTGTACTCCGGCTGACCCGGCGGCGGTAGTCCTGAGGGCTGACCGGGATTCCCTGATGGCGGACGGAAGGGACATCGCATTCGTTGAGATATCCGCGGCGGACGTGAATGGCGTGGAGGTCGGAAATGCGCGCAACCGCATAAAGGTGGAGGTATCCGGAGCCGGACGTCTTGTCGGACTGGACAACGGCGATTCCACGGATTACGACAGCTACAAGGGCGACAACCGCAGGCTGTTTTCAGGAAAGCTGCTGGCTATGGTGGAGAGCACGCTGGAATCCGGCGATATCGTGGTGCGCGCGTATTCCGAGGGGCTGGAGCCTGCGGAGATCACGCTGCGCGCAGAGGACTGCGGCAGCCCGGAGGGTGTGAGCGTAGTCAGTGAGAACGGATTCCCGGCTGCACAGACGGAATACACCCGGGAGATCCCGGCGCGCCGCCTTGTTCCGGTAACGGATTCCGCCGTATTCACCACGGAGCGCCCCACCGGCGAGCTGCGTGTGAAGCTGCTTCCGGAGGGTTGCACCTACAGCGACGTCGAGTGGAGCGTAGTCCGCAGGAACGGCGTTGAAAGCAACCTTGCCACGGTGGAGTGGGACGGCGAAAAGGCGCTCGTCACTGCAAAGGGCGACGGGGAATTCTGCGTGCGTGCGATGGTTCACAACGGCGCTGAGCATCCACAGGTCATCGAGGATATCCCGTTCCGTGCGGAGGGCCTTGGAGCTGCGTTCAAGGACGCCTACGGATTCATCAGCGCGAACACGCTCGACAACTCCAACGTACCGACCAACATGATAGAGGACGGCGCAATATCCAACTTTGACGGGCGTACTGTCATGACGTACAAGGACGTGGACTTCGGAAAGACCGGCTCTGAGATAGTGTCGTTAAACATAGGCGCTTGCTTTGACGTGCCCGTAGAAATCTGGGAGGGAATCCCGGGCGATGGAACTCTGCTTTGCAGCGTGAAATTCGGCAACAACGGGCACTGGTGCGGATTCGCCGGACAGGATTTTCCGATGTCGCAGCGGCTTACCGGTGTTCACGACATCAGCGTTGTGATAAGCGACAGGATAATTTTCGGCGGAATCGGGTTTATTCCGGTGCAGCGCGCATATGATACCAACTGGGTCGGCGAGGCTGACAGCGTTTACGGCGATGACTACAGCATTACCGGCAGGAGCGTGACCGGAATCGGCAACAACGTTATCATCAACTACGAGGGTCTGGACTTCGGCGTTGCCGGCACGGACGAGCTTGTCATCAGCGGAGTCACCAGGAATCCGATGAACCAGATACAGCTGAGGTACACTCCGGAGGGCGGCTCCCAAAAGACCGTCCTGCTGGAATTCACCCAGGACGGCGGCAGGGAGCAGCGCTTCACGATTCCTGAGATAACCGGAGTCAACGATATCAGCTTTGTATTTATGCCTGGCTCGAGTTTTGATTTTGACTGGTTCAGATTCGAATGATCGCTCGCCAGCCATCTGCCTGGCTCAAATTTTGATTTTGACTGGTTCAGATTCGAATGATCGCTCGCCAGCCATCTGCCTGGCT
>OMEQ01000114.1_pt1 | contig 70687 bp, 61 predicted proteins | sample 1645451 | NCBI WGS metagenome assembly OMEQ01 (sample SAMEA103958142, study PRJEB25191) | human gut metagenome | biome: human-associated habitat [ENVO:00009003]; feature: intestine environment [ENVO:2100002]; material: feces | place: Germany | collected 2013/2015
GTTATTGCCGGTAATGAAATAGACGCCGGCGAGCTTGTAGGATGGCAGACGGAGAATTCCGTCTGCCGTTGATACGGCTTCAAGACTTTGGCTTTGATTCGTATCTATGAGGCGGGCGGATGAGAAAAGGTCGATTTTTGGAGTTCCGGCAAACGTCAAATGAGCGTCGGCGGGAACAGCTGTACAAGCAAATAACAGCGCGAACCAAGGAAGAACTTTCATCATACACCTCTCTATAACTGAAACCATACCTTTTACAGAATGCCACAAGAGAGAAACAATGTCAATAAATAATTGCAGCCGCAATTCCTTGCGGCTATCTCTTCTTATCCTTTCAGGCAGGGGTTATTCTTTATAGGCGGCGCGGCGGATGCGGTCGTTAATGGCCAGCCCCAATCCGGTTTCGGGAATCGGAGACATGCAAATTCCGTTGTAACCGTTCTGGCGGTCGGCAAAGCGCAGAAAAGCAAACAGCCGGCTGGCGGCTTCTTCCAGATTGCCGCTCGGGCTGAGGTTGATGTCAGAATCGGAAACGGAACCGAAGCCGATGTAAAATTCGCCGTCTTTCCTTTCCGCAGCGTTGATACGCAGCGGTTTTCCGGGGGCGTAGTGTTTCAACAACTGGCCGGGAGCGCTGGGTTGGTTGGGGTCGCCATGGGAAAGCAGGACTTTTTCATTGAGAAAATCTTCAAGAGCTTCAAGAGTTGTGCCGCCGGCTCGCAGAATGACCGCCTGTTTTCCGGTCATGTCAACAATGGTTGATTCAACGCCGACACTGCATTGTCCGCCGTCAAGAATCATATCGACTTTGTCGCCCAGACTTTCCTGTACATGGTAAGCGGTTGTCGGACTGATGGATTTAAAACGGTTGGCTGAGGGGGCGACGATCGGAACTCCGCTGCGACGGATGAGTTCCAGAGCGACCGGGTGTGCCGGCATGCGCACGGCGATGTTCTGCAAGCCTGAGCAGGCCAGGTCAATTGAGGGATTGTTATCCTGACGGCGCATAATGATTGTCAGCGGGCCGGGCCAGAAATGTCGGGCCAGCTCCATGATGCGCTCATCGGTAACGGCGTATTCCGGCAGAAAGTCAACATCGGCAATGTGGGAAATCAGCGGGTCAAATTTTGGGCGCTGTTTGGCGGCAAAAATTCCGGCAACGGCTTCCGAAAGGTAAACATTGGCTCCGAGCCCGTAAACCGTTTCGGTCGGAAAGGCAACCAATCCGCCGGATTTGATGACTTCGGCCGCGCGGTCGAGGTTTTCTGTGGATACGTCATAAATATTGTTCATGTTAAATCTTCAAAATGTCGTTAAGTGCCGCTGTAAGTTCATGATATTCTTCTAACACTTCAAAATCATCTTTGTCAATGATTTGGTAAACCTGCCATTTGTGGTTATAGCCCAGATAGTCCATTTCATTGACGCCGAGGATTATCAAATCGCGGCAAAGCGGGTGGCGGACCCGGAGGTTAAGCCGCAGCAGATCAGGAAACTCCGGATTTTCGGGATAAATTCCGGCGAGCAGGCTGCCGTTGCCGCGGAGGCCGTTGCTGAAACGGAGCAGTTGCAGATATTCGTCCGGAACCGGCGCGATGTTGTTTTGTTTCAGCTGTTTCTGACAACGGATAATTTGTGCGGGGGTGAGGCTGCTGTCGGTGGCGATACCGGAAATCTGATTGATTTTATTGATAAAATTCTGCATCAGCGCCGTCCCTGCCGACTTCCGGTAATAATGTACAAAACGGTTTCCGGAGACAGCTGTTCACTTTTTTGCAATTCGCGGTTGGCCAGGGTGACGGTTTCGGTATGGCTGCGGTAGCGTTTGGTTCTGGGGTCTCGCGAATAGTCATAAGACAGTTGGTCTTCGGGAGCCAGCCCTCCGAAGAAAATCAGGTTCGGATCTGCCGGGTAAAGGCGGCCGATGTAGCGTTCGCAGTTATCAAATTTTTCGGTACGGTCCATTCCGTGGAAAAAGCGGATATGGTAGGGATCGTCGATAATGGCGCAAAGATTGCTGAAATAGTTGGCGGCCGCCAGGTTGGGAAATTCCTGCGCTTCTGGAGCGGTTTCTTTGAGCGGCCGGAACAGGCGGTTAATCTTTTCGGCGTTTTCGTTTTGCGGGTCGAATTGTTCAAAGCTGTCTTGTACGGCCCATTTGTGATGAACCGAAAGGTTGGGAACAGCCAGGCTGGTTCCGTCGTTGAATTGCAGGCTCAGGCCGCCTTTTTCAAAAACCATGCCGATGTTTTGAGAAAGCTTGAATTTTTGTATGCCGTCTTTAAAGGTTTGAATATTTTCTTCGCCGATTTTTTCATCACGGAGATAATTTTCAAAATCATTCTGGTTAAGCAGAATATATTGCAGACTCCAATAGGCGGTGTCGTTTTCGGTTTTTTCCTCGTCCAGCTGCCGGAGCGTGTTGTCGATGTAGGTTTCAATGTTTTCCGGATTGCTGATGTATGCAATGAAAGACGAGCGCCGGCGGCTGATAAAATTTTTGGTCTGGTTTTGAATTTCGATGGCTGCCGTTCCGGTGCGAATGCCTTTTATTATGCCGTCGGCATATTCCTTGTCCTGAGTACCGTTATAAAGGTCATTGCTGAAAAGGTGTTTGTTGTTAAGAATAAATTTGTGAGCCAGCGGCATCATTGCGTTGGTAATGCCCTGACGGCTGACTTTCTTTAAAATCAGTTCCGCTTCCTTTTCTTTTTCGCTGATACGCTGTTGAATCAGCGAGCGGCGGTAAATGTAGCCGTTGCGGCGGATGAACTGTTCCGTCAGTTCTTTGATGCGGGAAATTTTATCAAGATCGGGGAACTTTATCAGGTTTTCGCGGAGAAAAAAGTTGCCGGTCTTGAATATTTCCGATATTTCGCGGCTGTCGGTTTCCAGCCCTTTTTCGCGGCAGAAATCGCTGAAAAGATCGGTTCTCTGGCCGATAAAACGGGACACCGAGTCAAAATCGTCGGCGGAGAGACCTCGTTGCAGGATGCGTTTATGCTGGCTTTCGGCTGCATCCTGGTGTTTGTGAATCTGAAAATTAGAGTACCAATAGCGGAAAACATCGCGGTTTTTGCCGATGAATTGGCGGGCGAAATCTTTGGCATAAAGCGGAATGCCCCTGGTTTTTATCATAAAATTGGTGATGTCGGTCAGCTGTTCGTTAAGTTCCTGATAGGTCAGAATATTGTTCTGTTTGTAATAATCGCTGTATTCTTTGCGGTTTTTGAGGACATATTTCCGGACGGCGGGATAATTATCCGGCGTTATGCCGTTTTCCGCAACATCCCGAACCACGGCCGTATCGGGGTTATTGTGAGTGGCGGCGTCTTTTTCGTTGGCGATAATAAAGTTGAGCAGACTTTCCTGAACATATTCCGGGAGCGGGGGCGGGTTGAGAACGTTAAAGGCGAATTTGATATAGTTTTCGTCGCGGTTTTCTTTTTGCAGGCCGGCTTTGAAGAGTTCCGGGTTTTGCCGGGCGAACTCGGACGGCAGTGCCGCATCAAGGTTATCCGCAGGGCGGGTCTTTATTTTATCCAGCAGGCTTTTGACTTCGGAGGAGGAAAGCCCCTTGTTGAGCAGAAAGTCTGTATAAGCTTTTTCATTGCCGGTTATGAGGCTTTTGAGGTTTTCTTTCAGATAAAGCGGAAATTTCGGTTCCTCAAGCAGTTCAAAAACGGCGTTGACATGGCGTCCGGTAATGTGTTTTCTGCTCAGGTGGTCACGGAATGAATTTTCATTGGCAGCAATAAAATTGCGCATCTCATCGGTGAGCGGCTTTCCTTGAGTTTCCAAATGCTCGATGATGTTTTGGATGTGGTTTCCGCTTTGAGCCTGTTCCCTGATGTAAGCGGCAAAATGACGGCGGCGGTTGCGAATGTAGTCATACACGAAATCGCGGGAAGAACTTTTCAGAATCAGGTTACAGGTGACGCCGCGTCCCTGGGCCGATTTAATAAGCGCCTCATAGTAGCGTTCGTCATAGTTGTGGCGTTTGAAAAAGTTTCGCAGCCATTTTTCCTGTTTGAGGAAGACGTCTTTAATGAAAGAGCGGCGCGCCCCGAGGAAAATCGTGACACTTTCTCCTTCTTTGGTGTCTTCGCGTTTGAAGTAGTTGTACAGAATGTCGGAATAGTCATAAATATTAAGATAAGGGATAACCTCGGGATTGAGCTTCTGCCGGAACATCTGGATGCGGATTTTGTTTTCCAGCATGTGAAAACGCGGAAAAGTCCGCATCAGCCGCCAAGCGGGAGACAAATCAAGATTGTAGTCGCCGAGTTCATATTTTTTCGGGGTGTCGGTTTTGGCTTTTTCATCTGCGGCGGGATTTTTGACGTTGCGTTTTTTTTCTTTGCGACTCTGGGGTTCTGCAAAGTCGCTCCTGTTTCGCAGGTATGATATGCTGTTCTGATCGGGGCGGGGTTTGTTGACGGTTCCGTAAAAGTCGATGCGAATCAGATGTTTTTCGGGCCGGCTCAGCGAATAGTGCTTCTTTTCAACGTATATCATGCCCCAGCGGCGGAATTTTTGAATCAGCATGTGTTTGTAGGTTTCTTTGTTTTTATAGCGGGAGGCCGGTGGCAGTTCGCGATCGCCGTTGTAGAATTTGTCCAAAAGCTGCAAGATTTCAGCTTCATCTTGTTTGGGGTTGCAGTCAGGGTTAATCTGCTGTGCCTTTTGGGCAAGTTCGGGCAGGTTTTGAAAGTCTTCGTCGCTGAAAAAGACAGGTTCGGAAGGATGGACGAAAGTGTCCATTATCATTTCCGCGGACGTTTTTTCCTCGGCAAAAATATCGGAGGAACTTTTTAACGGGTTATGTCTTTTTTTGTTTGAGGGCATTTTATTCCCTTCAGAGACGGTTATTTTGTCTAAATACTAACCGTTTATGCAAAATTTTACCAGTTTAAATTAGGGGTTTGTTATGAAATTTTGGATATAATCGGTGAAAAATCCGCAGAAAAGGAAAAAACGATGCTTGAATTTATCTTTAAGGACGAAAATAACGACGAAAATTGTCCGTTGGTTGTGCTTACCGGTGCCGATTGGAAACAAGATATTCTGCGACTCGAAATTTTGGGCGAATCTGATCGGCGGAAAATAGCGAGGGCTTTGGAGGCGGATAATTTTCGCGAAGGGAGCGCGGTGTTTTTTGCTGACAGGAGAAAAATTTCCGTTATCGCGGTTAAAAACGGCGGTGACAGCAGACAGCAGGCCTCTCTGATTTACAAGGCCGTTAAAATGCAGAAAAAAGCTGCGGTTGTCGGCGGCGGAGACAATGCTTTGACGGCAGAAAAAGCAGCCCGTCTGGCTTTGGAGCTGGAGCGTTCGGCATATGGTTTTGACAAGTATTTTACCAAAAAGAAAGACGAGGCGTTTCCTGAATTGGAAACCATATATTTTCCCCAGCTGAAAAAGCCGGAAAACTGGAAAGACACGCTGGCTCTGGCCAACGGCATGCGTTATGCGCGGGATTTGGGCAACGAGCCGCCGAATGTTTTGACACCGGAGGTCATGGCTCTGGATTTGAAACGTCTGGAATATCTGGATATAAAGGTTGAGCTGTTGGACAGGGATTTTATCGTCCGGCATAAACTGGGACTGATTGAAGCCGTATCAAGAGGATCAGCCAACAAACCATATATTGCGGTGATGGAGTGGCGGGGCCGGCCGGAACGGAAAGAATGGGATTTGGGGCTGGTGGGCAAAGGCGTTACCTATGACAGTGGCGGCATTTCTCTGAAAACTGACAGCCAGCAAATCGGAGAGAAGAAGGATATGTGCGGTGCCGCAGCCGTGGCGGCGGCAATGAAAACGGCCGCATTGCAGAAACTTCCGCTTAATTTGATTGCGGTGCTGCCGTTGGTGGAAAATATGCCGAACGGAAATGCCTATAAACCGGATGACATTTTGACCTCCTTTTCCGGCCAGACGGTGGAAGTTGTTGATACCGACGGGGAAGGGCGCCTGATTCTGGCGGACGCCCTATGGCTGGCACAGGAGAAATATAAAGTTAAAACTCTTGTTGACATGGCAACGCTGACCGGTTCCACCGCCTATATCTTCGGCGGTTTTTATGCCGCCTTGCTGGGCAATGATACCGCTCTGCTGGCACAAGTCAAAGAGGCCGCGGCGCAAAGCGGCGAAAAAGTCTGGGAACTGCCAATGGAAGCAGAAATAGACAAACGTCTGAAATCGGAAACGGCAGATATGAAAAACGTCGGCAAACGCGAAGCCGATTCAACACAGGCAGCCTGTTTTTTGCAGCGCTATATTCAAAAAGGCGTTCGCTGGGCGCATATAGATATTGCCGGGTGTGAGACTGACGACAAAGGAATGGCAACGGGGTATGGGGTTTTGCTGCTTAATCATCTGATGAAAATGGTTTCTATGGATAACTAGTACAGAATTTGCGGGCGGAAAAAAATGCTCATGTACTTTCTTGTACACTCCGCTTTTTTCTTCCTTAATTCTTACTGTTTATCTCAAAATGCTTAATTGACAGGCTGAAATACTGATTAAACAAAGGAAAGTAAATGCAAAAAGACAACAGATTATATCAACTGGCTGAAAATGTGCTTAAAAATTCGGTCAAACTGAAAAAAGGCGAAAAGATTTATATTGAAGCTTTCGGGCCGGCGGTTTTGGATTTAATGGAAATTTTTATTCGGAAAGCGACCGAGCTGGGCGGTGTGCCTTTTTATTTTTACAATGACGAGCATTTGTTGAAAGCGGTGATTGACAATGCTTCCGAAGAACAGATGAAAGCATTCGGAGAAACATACCGGCAGCAGATGGCTTCAAGCGATGTTTATGTTGCACTGCGCGGTTATGACGATATTTTTGCTTTGTCGGATATTAATGAAAGGCAGATGGCTTTATATATGCAGCATTATTATAATCCGGTTCATCGTTCGACACGGGTGCCCCGGACCCGCTGGTGTGTGATGCGTTATCCCAATCAGGCCATGGCAGCGTTGGCAAAAATGTCGGTGGAGGCGTTTGAGAATTTTTATTTTGACGCCTGTTTGGTGGATTATGCCAAAATGTGTAGAGCGATGACGCCGCTGAAAGAGCTGATGGAGCGGACGGATAAAGTGAGAATAATTGCGCCGGGGACGGATTTGGCTTTTTCCATCAAGGGGATTCCGGCAATAAAATGCTGCGGTGAGGTCAATATTCCTGACGGCGAGGTTTATACCGCACCGGTTAAAAATTCAATTAACGGGGTGGTGCAGTTTAATACCGATACGGTATATAACGGTATTTTCTTTTCCAATGTGCGGCTGGTGTTTAAAGACGGACGGATTACGGAGGCTTCTTCCCTGGCCAACAATGACAAGCTGCAGGATATTTTAGAGACAGATGCCGGCTCCCGCTATATGGGGGAATTTGCTTTCGGACTTAATCCGGGTATTACGCATCCGATTTTGGATATTTTGTTTGACGAGAAAATCGGCGGGTCGTTTCATATGGCTATCGGCAATTCTTATGACGAAGCGCCGAACGGCAACAGTTCGTCCGTGCACTGGGATTTGATACAGATGCAGGATGCGGCGCACGGCGGCGGTGAAATTTATTTGGACGGGGTCTTGGTCCGCAAGGACGGGCGATTTGTTTTGCCTGAACTGGAAGGGCTTAATCCGGAAAAATTAAAAAACGAGGCTTAAAACAAAAGAGGGGATTTCCCCTCTTTTGTTCAGATGTTGCTTTTGACAATCCGCATATAAGGATTGTGAAAGACTTTGTTGAAAAACCAGCCGGTGTTGCGGTCATAGGCAACGCGGAACTTTTCGTCAAAATGCATGAAGGTGTCGCCGGCGGTCATCGTTTCCCAGGTAATGTTTGTCGGGTCGAAGCCCCGATGAATGATGGTGTCTTCGATGAAAGCCGGACGGAATTCTCCGGTATGATCACAGCGGTTAATCAGCCAGCTGACAAACAGGAATTTTCGCTGCGGCAAAATGGAAAAAACCTTTACCAGCGAAATGTCTTCGTAGGCGATGTTATCCATGGCATAAAGAGCGTGAATGTCCTGCTGATCGGCATAGACGGCAACTTCACGAATGGTCAGGCCGAGAAAATCATCATCACAGAGGATGTAAAAATGATTTTTGCGTCCGATGTAATTGCCGATGTTTTCCTGACGGAAACGAATGATTTTACCGTTGTAAGGAACTTTGCTGCGAAAAGCCTGGAGCGGATAGTGTTGTCCGTCTCGGGTTTGCATCAGCCAAACCAATTCGCATTCGTTGTTGTCGGTGTAGGCTATGCCGCAGGAGATTTTGCCGAAAAGGTGCAAGCGGGCAAAATGGTGACGGGCATCGGCCTGAGTCGGGAACAGGCATTCATCCCGGGCGGGAAGCGTAGCTTCCAGGATAGGCATTTTGTTCATGACTGTATTTTTTAGGGTTAATAATCGAAAGAAAAATTATTTTGTCTAAAGATAAGATAGACGCGGGTGAGGAAAAAAGCAATATGTTTTTGTAAATGGAAAGAAAAAAGGAACCGTTCGGTTCCTTTTTGAAAAACGTTTTACAGTTCCTGTCCCTGCCGCTGGCGGTAGAAACGGGTGATGTCGTAACCGCGATACTGTCCGGCATCGATTTCCTGTGCCATTTGGCGGATTTTTTCCCGCCGGGCACTGGCGCGGTCTTTTTCCATTGGGTGGAGGTAAAGAAAAGTCTGCTCTTCGGTCAGAATGTCCTGCAGGCCGCGGCGGTATTTCCGGCTCTCGTCGCTGTAGGCATAAAAAGTGCAGTATTTTTGGAAGATGAATTCGGTGCGCTCTTTACGCTTTTCCGGGGTGAGCCCGTTTAATTCGCCCTGTCCGTAGCGGGAGAATTTATAAGCTTCGGTGCGGAGCATGGCCTTTTCGACGACAGCCCGTTGAACGGCGCCGTTCAGACTGCGATATTTTTTGCCGCTCTGATGGGCGGTTCTGATATATTCCTGATGATAAATGTTTTTGAAATAATTCAAGTCATTAAAGTCGGCTTTAAATTCAGCAGCCGGTTGTGATGTATTTTCTGTCATTTTTTTATCCTAAATTTGAATATTTTATGAGTCTATTATTATCAGCAATAGATAGTAATTTTTTGAGAATTTTCAAATAACCCACAGAATTTAAATCTTATTTTCAATATAAAGTTGTGTCGTTTTGTTTTTGCGATTTCAAAGGATAAAAACAGGGCTCCCAAACCGGAAAGAAGGAGGCCTGAGGCAATCTGGAACAGGTGCGAATCGGCAGACGATTCGCCGGAAAAGGTATGCGGAACAAAGCGGAAGTCTTGTTTTGCTGATAAGTTCCAATTTGTCTAAATTTGTCTTGCTATGTTTGACCGATTATGATAACGTGGAAACCTAAATTTAATTATGATGGGTATTATTGGAATTTGACTTAAAAAAGTTGAACTTTTTTATAAGGATTTTCAAGTGCCTGTCGCTTTATGTCTTCACTTTTAATTTTTATTGATATGAAACAACAAAAAGTTCAGGCACTTACCAGTGCCGAAGTGTCAGAAATTCTGGCGCTTCAAAAATGGGCGACTTACAGTCAGGAGTATCCGATCCGCTATGCCTGCACGCTTAACGGCGCGCTTGTGCAAGTTGACAGTTTCGGAATTGACAATCTCCCCAAACTTGATGCTTTGGTGGTGTTCGGCGGTTATCCGCGGATTGTCAAGTATGCCGGGGAAATCATTATGAAATACCGTCGGCAGTATCCGGAACCCGAACACAAAGCGCCGGAAATCATTTTGCTGGGGAGCGTACCGTCAACCGGGCAGAAAATTCCCGGCACATCGGAAGCGCTGCTTTATGCTCAGCTTCTGGTAAGCCTTGGGTTCGATGAGGCCTATATCCGGCGAAATTTGCTGAAAGAGGCTCCGGTTTACGGCGGAAAAATTGCTGAGCTGAAACAGATTATCCGCAGCTCGGAACGGCTGTCAAAACTGGATTGTCCGCGTATCGGACTGTTGACGGAAGCCGGGCATTCTCTGTCGGCTGTGCAGAAATTTGCGTTTGCCATGCGAGATGTTCATTTTCTGGCGTTTGAAACACCGGTGGCGCAGCTTTGCGACCGACTTTTTGACGTGGACAGTCTGACTTCGGGCTACGGCGTTGATATTGTCGTCGGCAATGTGTTGAGCTGCTTTACGGATTGGAATAACGGGAGATTTCCGCTGCCGCAGGAAAAGCAGAACAGCTTTCCGTCGCGGGAAGGGGCCTTCAGCGTGGTGCGCAAGTATTTCATGAAGGGATACGCGTTCTGTTTGCAACATCCGGAACAGTGGGAGCTGATCGGCGTTTCCAAGGTTGATGCGCTGCCTTTGGTCAACAGCCGCAAAATTGAAATTACCGGCTGCGATTTGGACGGCAACAAAGCCGGCAACGGCTGGGAGAGCAGTTCGGCGGCTTATCTGCGTTATCAGATGAATACCATGGTCAACGGTATCTTCGACACATGGTTCAAAACCGGAAAATATCCTTATTAATAAACTTCAAAAAAATTAAAGTCATGGAAACAATCGTAAATTTTTTGCATGAGTGGGCAATCCCGGGATTGTTGTTGTGTATTTTGATTCTGGTTATCATCGGTATCAGACAGCACAGAGTGAATAATTCAGCCAATGAGGAAGACAATGAGTCTTCGGGCGAAGGCGAGCTTCCGCTTGCCGAGGAAAGTCCTGCGGATGAGGAAACCGGCAATGCCGAGGCGGAACAAGCTGCCGCAGCAGCGGAGAATGCAGAGGTGCGGCAGGAGCCGGCCGAGTGTCTGCTGCCGCCGCGTCGTTTCGGCCGTTATACTGCCGTTTCGCCGACGGATGTTGTTTTGACCGCTTTTCCGGATTTGCTGCCGGGAGATGCCGACGGTGTGGAAAAACTTCGCAAGGAGTTCAAAACGCTGGGCGGCAAATCGGCTGAAAAAATGACCTCTTCGGAACGGACGCGTTATGCGGCGTTGGCTCATGTTTTGACCTTATATCGCTATTGATATACCGGTAAGAAAAAGAGGGAGCGAGCCGCTCTCTCTTTTTTTTGCAATATGGTGATATCAGGAAATGGGCCGAGAGGATATTCAGTCATCAGGAGATAACGAAATACCCCGAATTGTTTCGGGGTATTTTATTGTTCAGCGTTGATAACCGTTGCCGATCATCTGCTGTACGGAAAGCGGCTGATTGCCGTTTGACCGTTGCTGCGGTTTGTTTTGCTGCGGAGTCAGTTTGGGGTTGTTTCCGTTGCGCAATTGTTTGATGAACGATCCAGAAGCTGCTCGGGGGTTTGTCGCTCGTGTTGGTGAAAGCGTGTGTTCATTTTTCATCTCTCCCATATATTGAGGGGGAACTTTCCGGGTAAGGTGCTGCCAATTATCAATGGAGTGTTCGGGGTTGTTCAGATATTTTTTTTCAGATTTTGCCAGAATTTGGGATCTTGAGGAACATCTCCGCCGACGGCAATACCCTCATTAATGAAAGCTTTTGCGAAAGCGGCCATCTTTTGGGGATTTTTATCGGAAGTATGATATTCGACGATGCTGTTTTTTCCTTTGTCGGGGCGTTTTTCATTTTCTTTTTTGTAAGAGCCGGCAATGAGTTTGTTCAGTTCCTCATAGTTTTTAGCTTCAAATGTTTCACCGTTACTGCCGCGGCCGAAAAGTTTTCCGTTTTTTTCTTCCGAAATGAATGAAAGGCCGTCGCCTTTATAGTCCGGCAGGTCAGTGTTTCTTGAGTTTTTGTTTTTATTCTTATCATTATCATTATCATCGTCTTTTTTGTAAGCCATCGGGTTAAGTATATCCAAAGGCATACCGATGTTTTGCAGTTTCTGGACGTCAAGGCGGTATTTTGCTTTGTCAAAGTTTTTTTCTCCGAGAATAGAGATAAAATCATTTTCCTGTTGTTCCGGAGTGAGTGGGGTCTCATCGTTTTGGCTGTTATCACTCATGTCAGCTTCCTTTGTTGTTTAAAAATATTAATATCTTATAGGATGGTATGTTTTTTTTGGATAGTCAATATTTGATAACAAAAAAATACCCCGAATTGCTTCGGGGTATTTTTGTTGGCGGAAAGCTGATTATTCAGCGCCTTCCTTAATGGCAAATTCTGCCATGTGTTCATACAAGGAACGTTTTTCTTTAACGTTCTCCTGAGCCTTATTCAACAAGGTTTCATAACGTTCAGGATTCATCTTGTTGACAACCTGGAAACGGGTTTCGTTAGACATATAGTCTGACAGAGGTTTGCTCGGAGCTTTGGAATCCAAAGTCAGCGGAGCTTTGCCTTCTTTAATGTTTTCCGGGTTGTAACGGAACAGCGGCCAAGAACCGGTTTCAACCGCGTTCTTCTGGTGCTGTAAGCCGTCAGCTAGGTTGAAGCCCTGGGCAATGCAGTGCGAGTAAGCAATGATGATGGACGGGCCGTCAAAAGCTTCAGCTTCGTTCATGGCTTTGATGACCTGAGCATCATTGGCACCAAAAGCAACCTGGGCAACATAAACATTACCATAAGACATGGCAATCATACCCAGATCTTTTTTCGGCAGAGATTTACCCGCCGTTGCGAATTTGGCGCTGGCACCCATCGGGGTAGCCTTAGACTGCTGACCGCCGGTATTGGAGTAAACACCGGTATCCATAACCAGGATATTGATGTTTTTGCCGGAAGCAATCGCATGATCCAGTCCGCCGAAGCCGATATCATAAGCCCAGCCGTCGCCGCCCAGAATCCAGACTGATTTCTTAATCAGGTAGTCAGCCAGTTTGTTCAGGTGTTTGGCTTCAGGAGTGTCGATGCCGGCCAGCTTGTCGCGCAGAGCTTTGACATTGGCGCGCTGGTCATCGATTTCAACGTCGGTGGCCTGCGGGTTAGCGAGAATTTTTTCAACCAGTTCGGCACCGATTTTGTCTTTCAGCCCCTCAAGCAGAGTCTTGGCAAAATGGGTCTGCTGGTCGATGGAGAATCTCATGCCGAGACCGAATTCGGCGTTGTCTTCAAACAAAGAGTTTGCCCAAGCCGGACCGTGGCCTTTTTCGTCTTTGGCATACGGTGTGGTCGGCAGGTTGCCGGAGTAGATTGAAGAACATCCGGTCGCATTGGCGACAACCATGCGATCACCGAACAGCTGGGTCAACAGTTTGACATACGGCGTTTCACCGCAGCCGGCGCAGGCACCGGAGAATTCAAACAAAGGCTGAATCAGCTGAGTGGTCTTCGGCAGGTTCTTGACAACTTCGGTACGTTTGACGTAGGGCAGAGTTTCAAAGAAGTTCCAGCAGGCAACCTGTTCTTCCAGATGATTTTCAATGTGGTCCATATTGATGGCCTTGCGTTCCGGATTGGCTTTGTTTTTAGCCGGGCAGGCGCTGACGCAGATACCGCAGCCGGTGCAGTCTTCCGGAGACATTTGCCAAATGAACTGTTTACCGGCAAATTCCTTGCCTTTATAAGCGGCAGATTTGAAACCTTTCGGCGCGTTTTTCAGTTCTTCTTCCGAAGCGACTTTCATACGGATAACGCCGTGCGGGCAGACCAGAGAGCATTTGCCGCACTGGATGCAGGTTTCCGGATCCCAAACCGGGATTTCGGTAGCGATGCAGCGTTTTTCGTACTGAGTGGTTCCGGTCGGCCAGGTTCCGTCAACGACTTCGCTGAAAGCAGATACCGGCAGTTCGTTACCACGGTCGGCAATGATTTCACCGGTCAGCTTTTTAACGAATTCAGGCGCATTGGCCGGAACCGGCAGAGAGCGGTGGAAAGTTGACGTGACATGGTCAGGATAGTTAACTTCGTGCAGATGAGCCAGAGAGGCGTCAACGGCCTGGAAGTTTTTCTGAACGATGGCGTCGCCTTTTTTGCTGTAGGTTTTCTTAATCGCATTCTTAATCTGTGCGATAGCTTCATCTTTCGGCAGAATGTTGGAAATGGCGAAGAAGCAGGTCTGCATAACGGTGTTAATGCGCTGACCCATACCGGTTTCGCGAGCAACTTCAACCGCATTGATGGTGTAGAATTTCAGCTTTTTGCTGATGATTTCTTCCTGAACTTCAATCGGCAGGTGATTCCATACTTCATCGGCGCCGTAAGGAGCGTTCAACAGGAAAGTTGCGCCCGGTTTGGCGATTTTCAGGATGTCAACCTTGCGCATGAACGGGAACTGGTGGCAAGCTACAAAGTCCGCTTTGTTAATCAGGTAAGCCGACTTAATCGGGTTATCCGAAAAACGCAGGTGGGAAGTGGTCATAGAGCCGGATTTGCGGGAGTCATAAACGAAGTAACCCTGGCCGTATTTACCGGCGTCTTCGGCAATAATCTTAATTGAGTTTTTGTTTGCACCGACAGTACCGTCTGCGCCCAAACCGTAGAATACGGCGCGGACAACGTCTTTGGGTTCGGTGTCAATCGAATCGTCAAACGGCAGGGACGTTTTGTTAACGTCATCGTTAATGCCGACGGTGAAACCGTTAATCGGTTTGGCGGCAGAACCGTTATCATAAACGGCTTTGACCATGCCCGGGGTAAATTCTTTGGAAGACAGACCATAGCGGCCGCCGAGAATTTTCGGCATATTGGCAATTTCGCCGTTGGCAAAGGCCTGCGTCAAAGTGGCGACAACGTCAAGGTACAGCGGTTCGCCGGTGGAGCCGGATTCTTTGGTTCTGTCGAGAACGGAAACGACTTTGACCGATTTCGGCAAAGCTTTCAGGAAAGATTTTTCCGGGAACGGACGATACAGGTGAACTTTCAACAGGCCCAGTTTGGCGCCGTTGGCATTCAGATAGTTAATGGTTTCTTCAACGGTTTCGGCGCCGGAACCCATAATAACGATAACCTGTTCGGCATCAGCCGCGCCGACGTAATCAACAACATGATACTGGCGGCCGCTGATTTTAGCGAACTTGTCCATTTCTTCCTGAACGATGCCTTCAACTTTTTTGTAGAAGGGGTTGGAAGCTTCGCGGCCCTGGAAGAAGACGTCAGGGTTCTGAGCCGTACCGCGGATGACCGGAGATTCCGGACGCAGAGCATGTTCAGCGTTGAAAGAGTAGTCAACGCCTTCGAGCATGGCGCGCAGATCGTCGTCGGAAAGCAGTTTGATTTTTTTGATTTCATGCGAGGTGCGGAAACCGTCAAAGAAATGCATGAACGGAACACGGCTGCGCAGCGTTGAAGTCTGAGCAATGGCGGCCATGTCGTGCGCTTCCTGAACGGAGTTGGAGCAGAGCATGGCAAAGCCGGTCTGGCGGCAGCTCATAACGTCAGTGTGGTCACCGAAAATGGACAGCGCATGATAAGCCAGGGAACGGGCGGCAACATGCATAACGAACGGAGAAAGTTCACCGGCGATTTTATACATGTTCGGGATCATCAGGAGCAAGCCCTGAGAAGCGGTAAAGGTGGTGGTTAAGGCACCGGCCTGAATAGAACCGTGGCAAGCGCCGGCAGCACCTGCTTCAGACTGCATTTCCTGAACTTCGGGAACGACGCCCCACAGGTTTTTCTGTTTGGCGGCAGACCACGCATCAGCCCATTCGCCCATCGGAGAAGACGGGGTAATCGGGTAAATAACGCAGACTTCATTCATGCGGTGGGCAACGGAAGCAGCGGCTTCGTTACCGTCCATCATTTTCATTTTGACTTCTGACATAAGTTATTTTCCTTATATGTTTAGAACACAAAAAGAGCCTCAGATTAAGACGATTTAAGGCCTAATCTTCCGGCTCGGTTAAACTCAATATAGAATCTCTATATGCGCGCTTTATAGCATGTTAAATCTCAAAAATCCATTAAAAAATGCTCCGCAGCGGATAAAAAGTGCGACTCAATCCGAATCGCAGCAAGGCTTTTAAAGATATTGACAAATTTGAGGGAAAGTTTAAGTTGAAAGCAACTTTTTATTATTAACTTTTTAAACTATTATGTATGGAAAATTTAAAAAACGAACAGAGCGATTTGGCGAAAACTGCCGAGTTTTTGCGTCAGACGGAACAGTTTTTGGGAAAACTCCGCGATGAAAATTATGCGACGCTTTCGTTGAACGATTTGCTGGCCTGGCAGATGAGCGAGGAACAACGCCATGAGTTTTCGATTTATCTCAGTGCCAGGGTACAGTTTCGTCTTTTTTCCCAGATGCAGAGATGTTTTCGGGACATGAGCGCTATGCTGCGGAATGATGAAGAACTGAAACACTGTTTTCAGATTGTGACGCATGCGATGCTGATGAGCGGTGCTTATTTTTATGACCGTTACGGAATGCTGCTTGATTTGTATCTGGAAGTTTGGCAGCGTCCGCCGCGTTTTGTGCCGCAGAAAATGTCCGCAAGCCTGGTTTATGCCGACGTTTTGTGCTGGCTGACGGCGAACCTGTGGCGCTATGCCGATAAGGATAAGTCTTTTGATTTCAAGTTGCTGCATGCTTTGCGAGAAAGCACTTATTACCGTCGTGAGAATTCTTCCTGCAGCGAAGACGCCCGTCGGATTTACCGCAATTTGTGCAAATTGTGCCGGAATGATAACGAAAATCGCGTGTTTGCATCGGTGTTTGCGGTTCTTTTCGGCGCTTTTGCGGTTTATCTGATTGAGAAAACCGGCGGCGAATTTTTGAATTATGTTGTGTTTGCTTTGTTGGAAATTGTCTTGCTGACATTTATCTGGCGGAGGGAATGAAAAGAGGGAGCTTCGGCTCCCTTTCGCTGTTTAAACGTAATTTTAATTTTTTTAGATAAATAATAGCATATCTGAAATAAGGAGAAAAACATGAAATTTGCAGGATTGGCGGTTTTTTTGCTGCTGGGTGCATGTGCCGTTGACAAAACGCCGCTGACCCCGCTGGGTGAGCTGAATGTCTGTCTGCGTGACACTGCGTTGGAGGCGAAAGAGAACGGTGATGCCGAACGTTTCGGAAACACGGTAGCGGCGCAGAAAACAGCCCGTTTTTGTCTGGAAAAAAAGAAAGTTACCGACCCGTTCCTGGTTGAGGTGGCTTACCGTAACGCTGCGGCTTTGTTTTCAGAAAGTACCAAAGGAACAAGTTTGAGATAAAGGACTGAAAAATGACTACAAAACTATTTGCCGGTATTGCTTTGGCGGCTGCCGTGTCTGCGTGCAGCAACGTTGACTTTAATACGCTGTTGCTGAACGAGAACAGTTCAAGCACGGCCAAGCTTAATGCCTGTATGCTGAATGAAATAAATTCCCGGGCTGCCAACGGAACGCTGTTTACGTCCGGCCTCGGTGTCAAAGCAACGGCCGAGGACGTGGCCAACGACTGCATTCGCAAATTGACGCTGCAATCTATGGGGCTGAACGAAACGGCTGTCAACAACGCAACCAATTTCATCAATTCCATTAAAAACGCGGCTCAAAATTAACGAAAGGGACAGATGGAGTTTCTTTTTGCCGCTTTCGGAATGCCGATTTTTGCTGCAATGGCAGTGATTATTGAGAGTCATTTGTCGAACCGGACATTCAAGCATCCGACGACGATGGTTTTTTATGTTTCGATATCCAATGCTCTGTTTTTGCCGCTTTTGCTGTTTTTGGGAACGCCGACCATGCCGTCGCCCGAGGTGTGGGGCTGTTATTTGATTTTGGCGGCAATTTATATCGGATATTTATATCCTTACTATCTGGCGATGAAAGTGATTGATCCGTCAATTGTAGCGGCGTTGTTTGCTTTGGGGCAGGTCAGCGTGCCGCTGCTGAGTTATTTTTGGCTGGGCGACAAGCTTGATTTTGCGCAATATGTCGGTTTTGCGGTGATTATTCTGTCTTCCGTAGCTTTGAGCATCAAAGGGCGGAAAATTCCCAAGCTTAACCGCGCTTTCTATTATATGGTTCTGGCTTCGTTGTTGGTGGCTTTTGCCGAAGTTTTGAAAAAATATACGCTGATTGAGGATTTGAGCTGGATAAATCTGGCAATATTTCCCGGGGCGATTTCCGGAATGATTCCGTTGGCGTTTCTGTTGGTGAAGCCTTGGCGGAAAGATATTGTCAGGAATTTTCCGCCTTATTTGAAAAAGTGCCGTTTGTTTGTCGTCAATGAATTTATTTGTTTTCTCGGTATGGTTTGCGGGGTTTATGCTTTGTCCGGCCTGTCGCCGGTGACGCTGATTTCCGTGAATGCTACCCAGCCGATTTTTATGCTGGCATTCGCTTATCTGCTGCTGAAGAAATTCGGGGTTCCGCTGATGGAAAAGATTTCGCCGCAGGTTATTTTGAAAAAAATGTTTTGCTTTATTTTAATCATTTTGGGCGTGATGCTGGTGATTTTTGAATAAAGTGCTTGCTAAATGAAAAGTTTTGTTTTATCTAAATAAGGCAATGCGGGTATAGTTCAATGGTAGAACGAGAGCTTCCCAAGCTTTTAATGCGGGTTCGATTCCCGTTACCCGCTCCATATAAAAACCCCCTCTTTAACAGAGGGGGTTTTTATATGGAGAAACTGGAAAGGTGCAACGAAACCAAGTAGAGTTGCTGTGTTATATGATTTTTTTGTGGTGTAGAAGAATGTGGTTGGATTTGACAAAGAATCAAAATCTATATGAAAAGCCTACGGATAAGTTATTATGATTGTCTGTGCCAGAATAGTATTTATAATTTACAAAAATATCTTGATTATTTGTAACTTTATATCCTATGTAAAAATCATATTTTCCGTTATACCCGCGATTATTCCCCTGACTGTTAATATATGTTTCATAAGATGTAATTATTTTTATATCTTTGCCAATTTTGCTAATAAATCCAATTTCTGGGGCTAAATATAAGTTTCCATATTGATTATACCGATAACCTAATTTAGGTAAGAAATATGAGGATAACATTTTATCAGATATTCCCCAACCTAGTCCAAATTCTATTGTCGGTTTTAGATTCGTACTTTCTTCGGATAGGTCATTTTCTAAAGACAGCTTAAAATGTTTGGAATAGTCAGCTTCAAGGGTATAATCTAAAATAGAACGCATTTTTAAGATATTTATGCTTTCTACAAAGGCTTTATTTTTTTTGAAAGAATATCCTAGTCCGATTTCTCCTATCTTACTTTCCAATTCGTCATGATAAGCAGAATTTGTATCTCTGATATCTTGATATACAGGACTTAATTGAAATAAGACATAGTTTGGAGATATTGATTGATATTGAATGGAAATCCGACTTGAATTGTTAGCGGACAAGATGTTTTTAGTTCCGTTTTTGTGTATTTTTTTACGCATATATTCAGTTGGTTCAATAGAAATTTTCTTAATTTTTTGCTTATTATAAAGCTCTTTAAGATATTCCACAGGTGTTATGAATGGTTTGATATTGGAGGTTTTAAACTCTGGATTTGCTGTTGTTAATATGCTTACAACAGCAGTATTACAGTTATGAGAAACCAAGGAATATTTGATATTATGGCCTTTTAACTCCCAAATATGGCTTTTCAAACGCTCAATTTCTTCTGTCGTCAGATTTATATCAAACTCCCACAGGGAGCGTTTTTCTCCGATTAAATATTCGTCTATCTTGTACTTATAAGGAGATAAAATATAGGCGCCGTCTATTCCTGTTGTTATGATATCTATGTAAAATTGCAAGCTATTTTCAATATTAAATGCTGCAAAATAACTGAAAGAATGTTCTTTTAAACCTTTTTCATTTGTCCCTTGCAACTTTAAAAAAGCATGTCCCATCATTGATGAAGGGCTACGATTGCTTTCTGCCGCAAAGACTACGGAAACAGAATCAATCGGAACTTTTTTCCTGTATTCCTGATAATCCTTACATATCGGTAGATTAAAATCTTGTTTTTTCAATTTTAACGAATGCAGAATGTAGTCAAACCGTGCCGGATATTTACAAATAGCATGATTATCCTGTTGTTTAATATTTTCTGTTATGGCTTTTAATGTTGCCAGATATTCAGCTTGAGGATTCTTAAAGCCGTCTGAAGATAAGAAAAAATTACTTTCTTTGTTTATGACACTTTTTTCATTGTCGTAATGGAGTAAGTTTTTCCATTCAACAGAACTGTAAGTTTCCGGCAACGATAATTCTTTTAGCTGTTCGAAAGTATATTCGGCACGAGCTTGACTACAATGCAAACTGCATATCGCTAAAATTAGTAATTTACTTTTTACAGTCATCTTTGCGATATACCGGTACAACTACATTATCATCGTATGTCCACATAGCGCCATTAGGTATATCTGTGCTTGTTCCAGTCCAATAATTAAATGCATTTCCTAAAAAGAATATATCTAAATTCTTATTAATGACGTAAGAAGATGAACGGTGGCATTTATCTTCTTTAACATTAACAGATATATCATTTCCTTTTTGCACGGTAACAGAGCCGGGCAGGGTTATTGTTTGAGTTCCCCCTTTACTTGTAATGTCCGCCTTAACACTGTCACCGTTGGAGGTCATCATATGAATGTTTTTGGTTGTGCCGTTGAACATTGTGGCACATGAAGATAATAAAAATATACTTAGATAGATAGTCAATTTTTTATTCATTGTATTATCCTAGAAAAATCCGGTATTGTATATTTTCATAAAAACACAATACTGGCTATGTTGTTATTTGCAGGTTGTTTTTTCATCTACGTTGACGACAATTGTATTGTCGTATTGCCACATAGCTCCTGTTAACGAGTCTGTTGTTGAACCGAGGATGCCCCCTGTTATCATGTTTCCCCAAAACCAAGGTTGTATATGTGATTTAGCGATAGTTACGGATTCTTTATTGCATCGTCCTTCTTTAACTGTAATTGTAATGTCTTGACTATCTTTTTGTACGGCGATTGTTTGTGGAATATTAGTTTCTTGTATTCCTGATTTTGTAAAGATTGTTGCGTTTACGCTTTGTCCGTTATTTGTTGTAATATCAATATTTTGACTTCCTCCTTTTATAATAGAAGCACAGCCGGATAAAGCCGCTGATGTTAAGAGTATTATTGCTATTTTTTTCATACGATTTACATCCTTTAGTCATAGTTAAAACAAAACCCGCTCTTTAAGAAAAGGCGGGCGGATGTTAGAAAACCGTATAAACGCAAACGGCTCGGCTTATTCAGCGCATAGCCTTATTAGGCCGACATCCGCCCTAAAGGACAGAAATCGGCATATAACGTTTTAAGTCGCTATGCAGGCGACTGCGTTTATAAAAGGGTTTTCTAAGCCCTAGGCCGTATTCTTTTCTAAGGAATACAACCTGATTAAACATTAGCAGAGTTTGATTAGTAATCAAGAAAAATATTTTACAGGTTACGGAAAAAACTTACATTTAACGGAGACTTGATGTGAGGGAAATATGTTAGTCGGAAAAGCATTTGCAGTTTGCTTTGAGAGGGCGAAAGAAAAGTTGACGCCGGAGGCGGAGAATGATATTTAAGCAATGAATATCAGGTTTAACAGATACGGAACAATGGAAATGGTTGATTTTTATATTTTTCGGCACGGCGAAACGGATATTAACAAACAAAAGCGCTGGCAGGGTTCCGGTACAGACGTGGATTTAAATGAGACCGGACGGGTGCAGGCGGCTTGTCTGTTTGACAAGCTGAAGGACAAAAAGTTGGAAATTATTTATTCTTCACCACTCATCCGTGCTTATCATACGGCGCAAATTGCCGCAAAGCCTTTGGGAATAGAAGTGGTTAAATTTCCCGATTTGCGGGAGTGTCATTACGGGGTGGCCGAGGGAATGACGTTTGATGATGTTAATCGGCTTTATAAGGAAGTCGGTGAAGCGGTTTTTAATCCGGGACAAGATAAACTTGACGTCCGTTTTCCTCAGGGTGAGAGCATCGGGGAAGTGCGGGAGCGCGTGTTGACTGCGATGCGGACGATTGCCGGAGAGGGTTATCGGTGTGTCGGGCTGGCCGTTCACGGCGGCACGATGAGCAACCTGCTCGGTTATTTCGGGGTAGAAAAGCCCAAAGTTCCCAATTGCGGCTGTATTCATGCGGTTTATGATAACGGAGAGTTTCGGCTGGCCGGCAATGTTTTTTAGATTTTAGAGAAAGGAAACACCCCTTGGTTTAAGCTGAGGGGTTTTTTATATCCAATGGCTGGGGCAGAATAGAAAAAAAGAAAAAGGTGTTTTATTATATATTGACTAATTTTGTAAATTATGTTAATTTGGAGGTGAGCTTTGATTTAGTTATAGAGGTGTATGATGAGAAGTATTCTCCTTAGAGCATTTTTAATGTTCATACCGTATTCCGCTTCGGCGTATGGTGTGAGTCTTGATTCTTCCATCTCAGCCACCCGTCTCATAGATATGACTCAAAACCAAGCCTTTAAATCAGAGCTTCAGGTTGCACCGTTGCTGGTGCAGCCTGTTTATTCTTTAAAGGGATTTCAACGGGAGGCAAGAGTCCGCTTTATTACTGACGGAACTGTACGGACGGATTTCGGCAATCAGGATTTCAGTATTGCGGAGAGCTGTGCTTCGCTGGGATATAAGGTAAAAGCTTCCAGCTGTGCCTCGGGAACGTATGCGGGAAAAAGGTGCCCCTACGGAGATGAATATGTCGATAAATGTTATGGGGCGACCGATTGGTGTAAAAATAACGGTTATGCTGTGACTGCCTGTGCACTGCCGGCGTATCCGGCAGAGGCTTGTCCCTATGACGGTAAATATTTTAAAAAATGCCAGAAAGACAACGGGCGAGCCTGTGAAGATAACGAGTATTATGTGAGTTGCCCGACCGGAAAGGTAACCGATGAAACGGTTATTTGCCCTTATGACGGCAGTTATAAGGGATGTGTCTGCAACCCCTGTGAGGGGTATGATTATACGGCAGCCGAGGCGAATGCACAGGGATATCATGCGTCAACCTTGGTTTGCAACAGTTGCGGCACAATAAAATATAAACGGGTTGAAAACAGCTGCAACGGCTATAAAGAATGCACTTACGGCGGTGAAGGAACGGACAGTTGCTGGCGCGGAGAAACGCATTTGTTTAAAACCTGCAAGGCCGAGGGGTGCGAAAACAAGTGCAAATTGACCGTATGTCCGGAAGGGCGTTTTTGTGAATATGAGGCCTGCTCTCAAAAATGGTGTGATTTGGGGTGTAATGTCGGAACAACGGATTTGGAAACTTTGTGTACGCGTCCGGAAACAGACTGCAAAAAGCTGGGGTATTTTCGCACGGCTAAAGAATGCGGCAACAGTTATCGATTGGCGTGTCCGTTTAACAAAGATATTTTCCATTGCTTTTAAGGAGAGAAAAAATGAAAAAGATGCAGATGAGATTAATGTCAGGAGTTGCAACGGTTTTGTTTCCGCTTTTCTCTTCTCATGCGCAGGTTTGTACGCCGACGCCCGATTGTGCGACAATGGGGTATAATAAGACGGAAGAACAGTGTGTCGGTTTGAGCGTGGTGCGGTGTCCGTATGATATAAATAAGTTATTTTGTACCGACGGCCAGACCGGCGGTGATGTTAATGTCGGCGATATTTTGTATTCGGACGGTTCAACCAGCTCTTTGCTGATTTCCAACAAAGTGCCCATCGGGGTTGTTTTTTATGTAACGAATTCCCGCAAGGATATATTAGCCGTGGCTTTGCAGGATGGAGACCGGAGCGTGTTTGAAAGTACCAGTTACGGCGGTACCCAATATTTTGCGATGAATATGGCTATTACGGCTCAGACAAAAATATATGAAGATGAGAATTCGGCGATTGAAGATATGGACGGTAAGACATCCGTTGATGAAATATTGAAAAATGCTTCTCTCGGAAGCAACTATCTTTATGAACGGGTTAAAAATTATAAGACGGTGGGAACAAATCGGGCAAACTGGTTTATTCCTTCGGCCGGACAACTGAAAAAGCTGTTGGATAATATGTTTGCCGTTAATACGACGTTGGGAAAGATTTCAACGGCCAAAATTATGTCGGGAAATTACATTTCTTCCACTTTTGGCGGATGTACTTACGGTGTTAATAAAGGCAGTAATGCCAAGTATTATTACTGCAATTCTGACGGGGGTGATTATCATTCTGAAAATCCCGGGTGCTTCTGGAGCGGCAAAAGCGATGCCATAACGACAACCCTGTCGAAACTTTGTTCTAAATACGGGAATTCCAGTTCAGACAGCGGTTCTATTACCGGCGGTTTTTATTTTGTTATCAGGGATACGGTCAATTATCGTCCGATCATCAATGTCGGCAATATCGGAGCGGCCTGTGAAGCCAAGTGTTCCGACAGCAACGCTCAGCGAAATAAATGTTCGTCCGACTATTATCAGGTGGAATCCGGTGATGATGGCTGCGGCGGCGTTTGTTATCGTTGTTATAAAGGAAAGTCTTATTATACGACGAGTGCTTGCACCGGGTGTACGCAAAATGAACGCTGGGGTGACTGGCGGATGCAATATACCACGGAATCCTGTTGTGATTATAAAACCGGCGGAAGCGATTGCTACACCAGCACATCAGAAACCGGCGCCGGAGACGGCAGCTATGATACCTGTCAGGATATGTGCGGACGAAGCAGCGAGAGTTCCGGCAGTAACGGTTATTGTGCCGAGGTTACGGCTAAATAAAAAAATCCCCTTCGTTCGGAAGGGGATTTTTTTAGCGGTAGGATGGTTCAACATGAATGACAACGCGGCGGTTTTTTATCCGATTTTGCGGGATCGGTTCGCCAAACGGGTCGCGGTTGGGATATTTGGGCGAGACATCATACAAGCCGGCCGTACGCAGTCTGACGCGGTTTATGCCGCGGCTTTCCAGAAAACGGGCAACCGATGCGGCGCGGGCGGATGAAAGTTCCCAGTTGGACGGGTATTGCGCGCTGGAAAAATGTTCGTCGCTGGTATGGCCCTCAATGTTAAAAATGAATTTGTTATATCTTTCCGACTGCAGGGTGGCGGCAATGCGTTTAAGTGTGGGCAGAGCTTCTTTTTTGATTTCGGCCGAGCCGTAATCAAACAGGGTGTCTCCCTCAAATTCAAGGACGATTCCCTGAGCATCGGTTCCGAGCGCAACTTTGTCTTCGGCTTCCATAGACTGGATATCGTCACTGAGCTCAACCATCATCATTTCAATCGGACGAGGCTGGTTTTCCTGTTTGCCGACACCTTCGTTAAGGCCGGCCTGGATTTGTTCATATTTGGCGGCATCGGGCGTTGAAGCGGCCAGCATCATGACGAAGAAACACAGCAGCAGCGTAACCATGTCGCCGTAAGTGGACATCCAGTCTTCGTCAATTTTTTCTGCGGCTTTCTTTTTCATTGATAAAACTCCAAAGTTTTATTGGGCCGGCGTGTTGTTCATATCGCGGTCGATTAAGAACTGTTCCCGGGTGTCAACAAAGGAATTGATTTTGTCCTGAATATAGCGCGGACTTTTACGTTCGGCGAGGAGAACCAGGCCTTCCATCTGGAGATTGTTTTTGAATAAGGTGACATCGTTGCGCGCAGCCGCTTTGGTAGCCATCGGGATGAAGACGATACGCGCCAGAATAATACCGTAGAAAGTCGTAACCAAAGCAACAGCCATACTCGGTCCGATTGCCGAAGGATCGCCGGCCATGTTGCCGAGCATGATAATCAGGCCGATAAGGGTTCCCAGCATACCGAAAGCAGGGGCATCGCCGCCGAGTTTCATTAAAACGTCGGTCATGCGTTTGTTGCGTTCGGCCTGAGATTCCAGCATATGTTCGAGAATTTGTTTGATTTCGGCGCCGGTATAACCGGTAACGACCAAATCTGCGCCGTAGGCGAGAAAGGCGTTTTCGTTGCGCAAATCGTCGGTTACTTCATTTTCGAGGCCTTGTAATCCGTTTTTCTGGATAATATAAGCCCAGCGGACGATACGGCCGACTTCGTCTTTCAGCGAATTTTCGGAATCCTTGTGTTTTCTGAAAGTGCTGAGCGCCATTTTTAAGCCGGCGACGGCATTTTTGGCTTCATAAGAAATGAAAGAGGCTACGAACGTACCGCCGACGACAATGATAATACTCGGGATGTCTATGAAAGCCATCGGTTTGTCGGTTGCCGACATAATGGAACCGATAACGACAACAAAACCGGCAATAAAAGCTATAAGACTCCCCATAGACATTTTTTCAAATCCCCTAAATTAAACTTACTCAGACTAAATTAACACAGAATTGGTTAATAATTTACAAAGTCTATTTCTTACCGGTGGCTTTAACATAAGCAACAGCGGCGTGTTCTTCGCAGTAAGTCTGCCCGATTTTGATTTTGCGGCCGCAGAAATGAAAGTTTTCGTCTTTGGGGTCGCCGATCGGCCAGCGGCAAGTGTGGTTGTCCAAGTCGGTGAGCATGGTTTTATGTTTGCCTTTGGGATGTTCGACATGAACGGAATTTCGAATGGTTTCAATCCGTTCCCGCAGAGCTTCCGGATCAGGCTCTGCCGCGGGTTTCGGTGCGGGAGCAACGGTTTTGTGCTCTTTTTCTTTCGGCGCGGGTTCGGCTTTGGCGGTTTTGGCGGCCGGAATTTCGGCGGTATCTTCGCCGCTGTCTTTTTTCTTGATCGGAGACGGACGGGCAGGGAGCTGCAGACGGTGAACCTTTCCGACGATGGAGTTTTTGGAAACGTTCAGGCGTTTGCCTATTTCACCGGTAGTTAAGCCTTCGTCCCACATTTTTTTCAGGTCTTCGACCATTTGCTCAGTCCATGCCATAACAAATCTCCTTAAACAATTGAGCCTGTAATCTATCTGATGCAATATTAGGAGAATATTATTCCCGAGTCTAGCAATAATCTTATTTTATCACTTTTTTTTTGTGCTTTTATGGATTATATTAGCGGCAAAACATGTGAGCAAAGGAGCAAAAATGACAAGTTCGACAGTGAAACTTCTGATGGCGGCCGGTATCGCGGGCGCCGCAATGCCGCAAAATCTTTCTGCCAAGGAAATTATTCTGGAAGGCGGAGACAATGCGGCGGTGGCGGTCAGCATTTACAACAATGATCTGGCCTTTGTACGCGACAGCCGTACCGCAGCTTTGAATGCCGGACGCAATTCGGTGGCTTTTAAGGGCGTGGCCGAAAAAATCATGCCGGAGACCGCTATGCTGACGGGCAGCCAAATCAGCGTGATTGAGCAGAATTACAATTACAATCTGCTGACGCCGGTGAATATTGTGAACGAATCTGTCGGCAAAACGGTTAAAACCGCTTTGTATGATGAAAAAACGGGTACGACCGTGTTTGACCAGGCCAAGATTTTGGACAGCAATTACGGCAATCCGATATTGCAGTTCAGTTACGGCATTGAGACGCATTTCCCGGGTCGGCTGATTTTTGACAGTCTGCCGGAGAATCTGACGTCAAAACCGACCCTGTCGGCCGATTTGGAAGCCGGACAGGCCGGAGACAACAGGCTGGAACTGGCTTATCTGACCCGCGGACTGAGCTGGAAAGCCGATTATGTGGCAGACATTACCGGTGCGGACAGTCTGAATCTTAAGGGGTGGATTACGCTGACCAATGAATCGGGTGCCGATTATAAAAATGCTCTGGTGCAGCTGGTGGCCGGGAATGTTAATCTGGTAAGCCAGGTTCAGCCGCGGGCGATGCCGATGATGTATGCGGCAAAAATGGTTCGCAATGCGGAAATGGCAATGGCCGACAGTGCGGCGGGAACTCCGGCGCAGGAAGCTCTGGCCGATTATTACATCTATACGCTGCCGTTCAAAACCACAATTACTGACAAACAGTCCAAGCAGGTTTCGCTGCTGAGCAAGGATGATGTCAAATTTGCCAGAGAATACCGGTTGACTTCTCCGCTTTATTTGTGGCCGAATATGCGGGAGAGCGAGTTTGTCCGCCAGAATCCCGACGTCATTTTTAAATTGACGAATGACAAAGCCTCCAATTTGGGCGAACCGCTGCCGAAAGGCGTGGTCCGTTTTTATGAAAACGATAAAAGCGGCAAAGTTCAGTTCTTGGGCGAAAGCAGCCTGAAGCAATTGGCGGCGGGCGACAATGCAGAGCTGAAAATCGGCCAGTCGTTTGATATTGCGGTCAAAGGAAAGGTGACCGGCGTTAAAAGCATTGCCAAAAATATTTCCGAGGCAGATGCGGAAATTAAATTCAATAATGCCAAAGACAAAGCCGAAACGGTGGTTTTTGAGCAAGGGTTCAACAGCAACTGGGAAGTTGTCGGCGAAAGCCTGAAGCATGAAAAGAAAAACGCTTCGACTGCGGTCTGGAAAGTGAGTGTTCCGGCCAAGGGACAAGCCGTCTTAACTTATAAGGTCAGACTGACAGGTGACAATAACTAAAAAACTGGCTGCTTTGCTGTCCGGGGTGGTTTTGTCGGCCGGAATTTTTCGGGTCGTGCAGGCTTCTCCGGCAGATTATGCGGCATATTTCAAAGTCGATTTAAACGAGCCTCTGCCGAAATATGCGGATTTGGAGCGCAAATATCTGGTGGAAAACGCCCGTTATAACCGGCGTTACGATTATCACTGGGATATCGGCAACCTGTTTGACAGCCTGTTCAGGGTGACGATTACCGATTACGGCTCTACCGAGCGGCGTCTGCGGAATGAGCATGAACAGGATCTGCTTGATATTCTGTCAATGATTCCGCCGGAATATTACCAGTACATCGGCCCTTATCTGCATACGGTGCCGAATATGCCGGAGAAAGTTCTGAATATGCCGGGAATTAAAGAAACCAAAAACAAATTTCCGACGCGAATCGCTCCGCAACTGGCCGATATTGAAGATTTGGAGTTTTTGTCACCGTATCTGTATTATCTGCTGATGCCGGAAATGTGGCCGGAAAACCGCCGAAGTCCGGAACGTCCGGTTATGCGCAAGGCGGCGCCGAAAGTACCGTATGACGGGGACTTCTATGCCCGAATCAGAGAACTGGTGCCGGCGGACGAGTTTGTTCCCGGAGCCAAACCCGAAGTTAAAACCGGAGCCAGCGACCTGCGCACGATAAATCCGGACATCAACAGCCCGCTGACCAGTGCCGATATTAAGGCTTTTGCCCGGACGCTGCCGAAAGTGCGGGAGATTGCCCCGGACAGCCCGCGCATGGCGCGAATTTACAATGCCGGAAGTTTTCTTGACCGCTGGGAGCAGGAAAACGGCAAGGGGCTGACCGTCAATATGCTGAAAGACATGGTTAATCCCTGCCAGCGTCTGGTGCAAAAACTGCGGATGGCCGGTATGGAACTGCAGCTGCGGATGGCGGTCGGCGGCGAGGGCTTTACCCCCGAGAGCTGGGCTTATACCTGTGACAAGACGATCAAGGCTTATCGGATGGGAATGATGCGTTCGTCAACGCTGGCCAGCCTGAAAGCTTTCCGGGACGGCGCTTATAACCGGTATCTTGAAGAAAATCTGGGCGGCCGCAAGGCAGCTTTGCAGTTTCAGACCATGCAGACGCTGGTGGAAATGTATCGTGCGCCGCTGAATGATATTCTGGAAGCGCGGAAAAACCGCAAACTGCTGAAAAAGGAATTTGAGGCCGGAAAATACCGGATTTTGGGGCAGCCGGTTGCCGTTTTGAACTGACGGCACGCTTTTTTTTGCATTTTGTTATTGCATTTCCGATTTTTAGTTAGTATAAAGCTAAAAAACATTCTTTAAATTTTTGATAGGATCATAAAGAAATGGCTCGAGTTACTGTAGAAGACTGCGTTGATAAAATTCCTAACCGCTATGAACTGCTGATGGTTGCGGCCCAGCGTGCGAAAGATCTGGCTGCCGGAGCTCCGTTGACCGTTGCCCGCGACAATGATAAAAACTCGGTTGTCGCTTTGCGCGAAATTGCCGACGAAACGGTCAGCATTGAAGAACTGCAGAAGTCTTTGGTTATGGGGCTGCAGAAATATGTTGAGGTTGAAGAGCCCGAAGAAGAAGAAATGGAAATTATGGCGGCCGAGAAAGAACTGGCTGATCTGGATGATCAGTTCTCCGGTGTTCTGCTGGATACCGAGATGTCCGATTCAATGCAGGTTCACAGCGATGATGACGATGTGTTGGATTTGGACGCTGCCGACGACGGCGATGCTGATTTGCCGCTTGATGAAGAAGACGGTTTGGAAGACGGCTTTGATTTGGGCGACGATCTCGGCGACGGGTTGGAAGACGAAGAATAAAAATAAAAAAATCCTGATTTGAAAGGCTGTTCATTATGGACAGCCTTTTTAATTTGAATGTAACACTACCTGTGTGAGCTGGTAGATGCCGGTATGCCTGCCCAGTCGTGAGGCTTGCGAAGCTTTGGGACTGGGGGAATGAAGTTCGGAAAGGTTAAAGCTGTTTGTGTTAGCCGGTGGAAGTTTATCAAATATTAATATTGTCAGACGTATAATTGCCGGAAGAATGCTTGCAGGAACAAAAAACTTGATTCTTAGACAAAAAAGCGCTCTTATATGAATATGCGAGATAAAAAAGAACAGTAGGGAACCGAAAAAATGCTCAGACAGTACGAATTGGTGGATTTGGTAAAATCATATGATCCTGATGCCGATGAGGATGCCCTTAACAGAGCGTATGTCTTTGCGATGAAAAAACACGGGGCTCAGCTGCGGGCTTCCGGCGACCCCTATTATTCGCATCCGGTGGAAGTTGCCGGTATTCTGACCAAGTTTAAGCTTGATTCCGCGTCGATTATCGCCGGGCTGCTGCACGATACGGTGGAAGACACCGATACGACGATTGAAGAAGTCCGCTCTCTGTTCGGCGATCAGGTGGCGCAGTTGGTGGACGGTTTGACCAAGTTGGCAATGATTGAGCAGAAATCGGCCAACAACAAACAGGCGGAGAATTTTCGCAAGCTGCTGCTGGCAATGTCGGAAGACATTCGCGTGCTGCTGATTAAACTGGCTGACCGCCTGCATAACATGCGGACGCTGCATTTTTTGCAAAAGCCCGAAAAGCGGGCCAGAATTGCCAAAGAAACACTGGACATTTATGCGCCGCTGGCCGAGCGTATCGGTATGCAGGAAGTGAAGAGCGAACTGGAAGAAATTGCTTTTGCCGAGCTGCACAAAGACGCTCATGATTCTATTGTGGCGCGTTTGAACTTTTTGCGTGAGCAGGGCAGCAACATTGTGCCGAAGATTATTGCCCAGCTGGAAAAAGATATGGAGGAAAACGGCATTAAGGCCACGGTTTCCGGCCGGGAAAAAACGCCTTATTCGATTTGGCGCAAAATGCAGCAGAAAAACGCTTCTTTTGAGCAGCTGTCGGACATTATGGCTTTTCGCATTATTGTTGACGACGTGGCAACCTGTTATCAGGCGCTGGGTATCGTGCACAGCAAATATCACATGGTGCCGCGGCGGTTTAAGGATTATATTTCCACCCCGAAGCCGAACGGGTATCAGTCTATTCACACCGGCGTAATCGGGCCGGAAAATACACGCATTGAAATTCAGATACGCACGCATGAAATGCATGAAATCGGCGAAAAAGGCGTGGCGGCTCACTGGGCTTATAAGCAGGGACAGAAAGCCGAGGGCAAGCACTATCGCTGGATCCGCGAGCTGCTGGAGATTTTGGAACAGGCTTCCAATCCGGAAGAGTTTTTGGAAAACACCAAGCTGGAAATGTATAACGACCAGGTGTTTTGTTTTACGCCGAAGGGCGATTTAATCGGGCTGCCGATTAATTCCACACCGGTAGATTTTGCTTATGCGGTTCACTCTTCCGTCGGCGATACCTGCGTCGGTGCCAAGATTAACGGTGAAATCCGTCCGCTGCGCACGGTTTTGCAAAACGGCGACCAGGTTGACATTCTGACTTCCAAGGCGCAGCATCCATCAACGGAGTGGGAGCGTTTTGTGGTTACCGGCAAGGCCAAGGCGGCTATCCGGCGTTATGTTCGTGCCTGCAAGCGCGATCAGTTTATTACGCTGGGGCAGGAAATTCTGGAGCGTTTGTTTAAAGGTGAGAATCTGGAGTTTTCCGAAAAAGGCCTGGTGAATGTTTTGCAGAATTTTGAGGCCGAATCGATTGAGGATATTTATGCCAAAGTCGGCGAGGGGCTGGTGACCGGCTGGGATGTGTTAAAGGCGGTTTATCCGGCTTATAAGCAGTCGAAGCTTGAAAAAGTGGTCAAGTCGATTAAAGTGCCGAGCTTCAAAAAGGTTATTAAAAAAGACAAGAAGAGCGAACCGCTGAAAATCAAAGGGCTTATTCCGGGAATGGCGGTTCATTTTGCCGGCTGCTGTCACCCGCTGCCGGGCGATCGCATTGTCGGTATTGTTACTACCGGCAAGGGGGTTGCCGTTCATACCATTGACTGTAAAGCTTTGGAAAAATATGCCGATGAACCGGAACGCTGGCTTGATATTGCCTGGGGCGAAGAAGCCGTCAATGAAATGCATACCGGCCGTTTGAAGGTTATGCTGGCCAATGAGCCCGGTTCTCTGGCTGAACTTTCCAATCTGGTAGCCCGCAATAACGGCAATATTTCCAACCTGAACATTGTTTACCGCACTGTCAGTTATTTTGAACTTCTGCTTGATATTGATGTTAAAGATTTAAAACATCTGACCGACATTATTGCCGCTCTCAAAGCGAGCAAGGTAGTGTCGTATGTGTCACGCGCCAACCAATAAAAGCTCGTATAATGGTCATCTAATACAGAATTAGCGAGCAGAATTCTCCGAGCTTTTTTCAAAGCTCATATAGTGGTTATCTCATACAGAAATCGCAGACTGCGCACCTGTTGGGTACGCACGTTGTGCGGGTGCAATTTCAGCCCGAGGCTGTCTGTAAAATTTTTAATTGCAAATTAATTTTTTTGCTTTATGATAATTCCTGCAATCGGGAGGCCGGTTGTGGTGTCTAGAAAACATCTTATGTGTAATTAATATCCTTCATTATGGAGGAGTGCGCGAGATAAGCCCTTGGGTCGAATAAGCGTGACTGTACACATACAGTTTTCTAGCTCCTCCACCTTTAACCCAAAGGTGGTTTTGTTTTAATAATGACAAAACAGGAGCTAAAATGTTTGAAAAAATAACTCTGCAAATTACCCCTAAAGATTTGCAAACCACTATCGGGAGGACATTGGGAATTTATCTTTTGTTCATCCGGACACAACGCAATATTACCCGCGAACAGGTCTGCAACGAGACCAATGTTAATTTTAAAAGCCTTGATAAAATTGAAAGCGGCCGCGCGGCACTGACGAATATGGATATCGGTTATCTGCTGGATTATTACCATTTGTCAGTCAGCGTTATTCTGCAAGAAAAACAAGCTGACTAAAACCAATTTCCGCCCGGGAAAGAAAGATTCTGAATTTTGGCATAAGGGAAATCAGAATCGGGTTTCACTAAGAGCTTTTCCGGGAGTGGCTGCGAATAGGGGGATGACTGAACTTCTAAGATAAGATATTAACCTTTCGCCGCCATCCAAACCGTTCCGATTCATCTCCGGAACGGTTTTATTTTTTTTGTTCTGTCTTCAAATTTATCAGCAAGTGCTTATATCGGAGAAAAATTCAGGAGAAAAGGGATGGAAAATATTCTGACCGGTTTTAAACGGCATTTTATTGAACGTCTGCGGTCGTTAAGCGGAACGCCGTCTTCCATTGCCGGCGGGGCAGCGGTCGGCGTAATGGTGTCGTTTACGCCGTTTGTCGGTTTGCATACGCTGCTGGCGGTGGTTTTGGCCTGGGCGCTGCGTTTTAATGTTTTAGCGGCGGCAATCGGTACGATTGCGGGCAATCCCTGGACGTTTCCGTTTATCTGGGCCGCGGTTTACTATACCGGGCGGATTATGCTGGAGGGAAGTTCCGTCATGTTGCCGCATGTGAACTTTGAACATATTTTTCAGCAGTCGGCACATGCTCTGATGACGTTTGATTTTTCACGCTTTTTCAGCGATATCTGGCCGGTGCTCAAGCCGATGATTGTCGGCTGTGTGCCTTTTTGTATTGCAGCTTGGATAATTTCATATTATATAGTAAAAAATACATTGGATAAACTAACCAGAAGCTAAAAAGGATTATTTTTATGATTGTGGGTGTCGGCAGCGATTTGGCCAATATTAACCGTATTGAAGAGACGATCAGCATTTTCGGAGAAAGATTTTTAAAACGTTCGTTTGCTCCGGTGGAATTTAAGGAAATCAGAAAGCGTCAGGCGATTTCAAACAAGGAATATGCCTGCTCGCTGGCAAAGCGTTTTGCCGCCAAAGAGGCTTTTGCCAAGGCTTTGGGCACCGGTTTCCGCGAAGGGGTGTTTATGAAAGACATTGCCGTCGTGCATCAGAAGTCGGGCAAACCGCAGTTGAAAATTTACGGCGGTGCGCTGAAACATTTGCAGAAACTTGCCGGCTCGAAGGAAGTGAATGTTCAGGTTTCGATGAGCGACGATTACCCTTGGGCGCAAGCGTTTGTAATTATTGAATTAATCTGATTTTATTGTTGCTATAACGTAAAATTATGTTTAGTATGTGCATGATTATTTTTGAAAAAGGCACGAACGGACATGTTTTTTTCTAAGATAATGCGTTATCCAACTGATTATTAGTGAAAAAAGAGATTAATATGGAAGATGATGAGAGTTTGATGGATACGGTGAAAACGTTGTTTTATGCAATTGTTATCGCCATCCTTATCAGAACGTTTTTGTTTGAGCCGTTTAAAATTCCTTCCGGGTCAATGTATCCGACTTTGTATGTGGGCGATTATCTGTTCGTCTCCAAATATACATACGGTTATTCAAAGCATTCGCTGCCTTTCAGCATGCCGCTGTTTGAGGGGCGGATTTGGGCTGACGAGCCTAATCGCGGCGATGTGGTGGTTTTCAAGTTTCCTCAGGACAACAAAACCGATTACATCAAACGGATTATCGGTTTGCCCGGCGATAAGGTGAAGCTGGAAGATGGCCGCCTTTATGTGAACGGCGAACTGGTCAACCGCGAAGAAATCGAAGATTTTGTCATTCGTGACAGTCAGGGCAATGCCGAGCGTTATCACCAGTATATCGAAACGCTGCCGAATGACGTTAAGCATAAAATTTTGGAGGTTTCCGACAGCGAAAGCGAAGATAATCTGCCAGAGCTGACGGTGCCGCAAGGATATTATTTCGTGATGGGCGATAACCGTGACCGTTCGGACGACAGCCGCGTTAACGTCGGTTTCGTTCCTTTTGAAAATCTGGTCGGCAAAGCCCGTTTTCTGTTCTTTTCGCATAATGACGACGGTGCCTGGTATAAGCCTTGGACCTGGCCTAAGAAGATACGTTGGGAACGCTTGTTCAACAAAATAAAATGATTAAAATACTTTTAGCGGATGCCTAGAGGCGCGGTTCGCTGCTCGAATGCTCATGTACTTCTATGTACACTCCGCTTCTGCGCTGCGATACTCGCCTCTATCCGTCTCACTAAAAGCATTTTATGGAAATTAGCTATGGAAAATTTATCAGAGTTAGAAAAAATTCTCGGTTATGAGTTTAAAAACAAGCATTTGCTGCAGCAGGCGGTGACGCACAGCAGCCATACGGCGCGTTTGTCGGAAAATTATGAGCGGCTGGAGTTTTTGGGAGACCGGGTGCTCGGGGTTTCGATTGCCAGTTTGTTATACCGGATGTTTCCGAATGAGCCGGAGGGCAGTCTGTCGCAGCGGCATACCGGTCTGGTTTGCAAGGAGACGGTGGCGGAAGTGGCTTTGACGCTCCATCTTGACAAGTTTATGGTGGTGGCGAACGAAGAAATTCGCGAAAATGAAAATGTGCTGTGTGATGTTTGCGAGGCGGTTATCGGCGCTATTTTTATGGATGCCGGTTGTGAGCAGGCGGTTACTTTTGTTAACCAGCACTGGAAAGAACTGATTGACAAGAATGTTGCGCCGCCGAAAGACAGCAAGACCTTGTTGCAGGAGGTGGCGCACAGCAAAGGGCTGGGCAATCCGGTTTATGAGGTGGTCGGCCGAGCCGGGAGCGAACATGAGCCGACTTTCTTTATGACGGTTTCGCTGCGGGGGATTAAGTCGCAGCAGGGAGAAGGGCGCAACAAAAAGCTGGCCGAGCAGGCTGCAGCCGCCAAAATGTTAGACTTTTTAGGATATCCGCATGGAACAAAATGCTGAACAGCAGACGCGTTGCGGCTTTGTGGCGCTTATCGGGGCTCCGAATGCCGGAAAATCGACGATAACCAATAATTTCGTCGGTTCAAAAGTATCGATTGTGTCACCTAAAGTGCAGACTACGCGGACGATGGTGCGCGGTATCGGCGTCTATGAGCAGACGCAAATCATTTTTATTGACACGCCGGGAATTTTCAAGCCCAAGCGTCGGCTTGACCGGGCAATGGTCTCTTCTGCCTGGAGCGGCGTGAAAGATGCAGATATCGTGGTGCTGGTGGTGGATGCCAAGCGCGGCTTTGATGACGAGACCCAGTCGATTGTGGCCAAGCTGAACAAGCAAAAAATTGAAGCGATTTTGGTTTTGAATAAAGTCGATTTGATTGCCAAAGAAAAACTGCTGGGGTTGAGTGCACAGATAAATGCAGCGGGAAATTTTAAAGAGACTTTTATGATTTCGGCGCTAACCGGTCAGAATATCGAAGATTTTTATAAATATCTGGCAGATAATCTGCCGGTTTCGCCGTGGTATTATCCCGAAGAACAGATGTCGGATATGCCCCTAAAACTTTTGGCGGCAGAAATTGTGCGCGAGAAACTGTTTCTCTATCTGCGGCAGGAACTGCCCTATGAACTGACGGTGGAACCGGAACTCTGGGAGCGTCGCGAAGACGGTTCCGTTCGGGCGGAAATGACAATTTATGTCAAGCGCGACAATCAGAAAACCATTGTGCTCGGCCGCGGCGGCGAAATGATTAAAAAAATCGGTCAGTCTGCCCGCCGGGAAATTGAAACCGAGCTGGATGAGCGCGTTCATCTGTTTCTTTTTGTGAAAGTACGCGAGAACTGGATTGATGATCCGGCACGTTATGCGGCGTGGAATCTCGACTTCAATGTTTGATTTTGCAAAAGCCCTATCATGCTTGTAATCTTTTCGTTTGTGTAACTAGTTGTACACGGCACTCAAAGGTTACTTCGCAGCATAGGGCTTTATCAAAATCAAAACTTAAAAGTGCGTATAATGGTCGATTAGTACAGAAATTGCAGGGTGAAAGTGTCCTCACGTACTTCTGACAATTCCGACTAAGTTGTTGTTTCGTTGCGCTGTCGCTTCTCACAACAATAAAACAGTTTGTAACATTTTCTCCGCTTCGCTGTCGCTAGCTTGAAAATCAACAAACTTTGTCTGTTGTCAGAAAACAATTCACCGGATTGTTTTCTTTCCGCCAGTGCTTTTCGGCGAAAGATAGTCCCCCGGACTATCTTTGCTGCCGCAGTGTTCCGGTACTTTCCCCTTTATTTCTTACTGCTCGCCTCATTCTCCGTATTTTTATAGAGGATAGCGTAACTAAATGTACACGTCGAAAAAATTATCCAAATTACCATTTACAGGTTTGGCATATTTGTTTGAAAGTTGTTTTTTAATTCCTCAATTGAGGGATTTTTTGTTGGCGGAATCGGCGGAGGTTTTGTCTAGACAGGGTATCGATTTTGTGCTAAAATAAAAGTCTATTTTATAAGTCTCTGTTTATATTATTATACCGCTTTCATATAGGGTTTCGGCCTTGGTATAATAATGTCTCTACATATTATCTCTTTGAGATAGCGTTATTTTCGAGGTCGTCTTTTTGCATGCCTCAATTTCAAATGCAAAAAAATTAAAAACCATAATATATGAAAAAGCTTGAAATTGCTTTTGCTAAAACAGCAGCGGAAGCAGAAAATTTTATGTATCAGGGCTATTGCCCGGTTGAATGCTCTTACGGGGGCGTTAGTGTCGTTGATGATTTAGATATGGACCACCATGGTGTGACTGCCGATGGACGTGACCTTTCTAAATTAGAATCTGTAGCAATCCGCGCTTATCGCGATTGTTACGGGAAACGCTACCAAGACCCGCGGTTTGTAATCAGCCATATTGATGCCGATTGTACTTTTGCAATCGCTTCGTTGGCAGGTTATATTCCGTCAGCGGCCAATAAGAACAATAAGTTCTTGAAAGGCAAAATGGCGGAAACCATGAGTCGCGATTTTTCAGCTTTGGCCGGAACAATCGCGCTTTTGGATACCGACCCCGTTGGATTAGACCGTATGGAATTGCCTTATGGTAAACTGTTGTCCTTGTGGCATATGTTTTACTCAGGGGTTGGTTCTAATGCGGAACTGTCCGTTCACGGTTGGCGTAAACTGATGTTCTCAGATGAGGAGATGCTAGCTCCTTTTTTTGAGGCTGCCGTGAAAGAACAGGAGCGTCTCGTGGCAAAAGCCGAAGCCGATATGGCTGAACGCAGCGTGAAAGAGGAGGGTATTCTCGTTATCCGCGGTGCTTCTGTATTCGGTTTCGATACCTGGTACGGTAAAAAGGACGGTAACGTTCGCGTTGCTTCTTCTTGGCAGAATCCGGTGGTGGTTGCTCTTTATAATGAAGGCAACATTATTATCGGTACGCCTTGTGCGGAAGTAGCCGAAGAAATGTTTGGAGAGAATGGCTTGAAGAAAGTCTATGCAAAGCTTAATGAGCTTTATGGACTGACAGAAGGCAACGGTTTCGGCGGACATGTCGGAATTGGCGGATCTCCTAGAAACATGAGAATGAGCTATGACGATGTCAAAAACATTGCTCTGGTGCTCAATTATTATCGGTTCTGAAAATTATTTTCCTTCTCCTTGCGGAGGCGTTAAGAGAAAGAGGTGCAGGTTTTGCACCTCTTTCTTTTTGGGGCGGGATAATCAATTAGTTTGATTTGTCGTGAAAGCGGAGATATAAGAATTATATCGAAAATGTGTAACCATTAAATCAGGTGAAAAAGATGATAAAAGAATTAGCAATTTTATTGTTGGGTGCCGCTGTTTTATGGGGGTGCGACAATACCAACGCCCGTGTTGAAGAATATTGCGGCGTTTATGAGGGGACGCTGCCGGCAGCCGATGCTCCCGGCATTAAAACAACAATCAGTTTGGACCGCAATCATCATTTTACGATGAAGTCGGTTTATATTGACAAGAAAGACGGAACGTTTAACGAGCAGGGAACTTACAGCCGTGACAGCAATGTGCTGGCGCTTCGGGCGGCAGACGATGACGTGAGCTATTACAAAATTGAGCCCGGTCAGCTGCGGCGTTTGAATATGGACAAAAAACCGGTTGAGGGAGCTTTAGCCGAGCATTATGTTTTGAAGAAAGTTTCCGGCTGCAAGTAAGCGAATTCAAGTATTCTTGAAAAGTGTTTCTGTAAAATATATTGACAAAAAAATAAAAAGATATATATTTAGTTAAAAATATACAGTTATTTTTATTATTAACCGCAAAACAAATAAAACTATGGCAAAACAAGATGCTGTACAAAGAGCATGTGAAATGTTTAATGCTCCCGGAAATCAGGTTCCCCAGTTGGCAAGAGAGTATGCAAATGCTTTATGTCGGAAATACGGAGGTTGTTCCGAGGTTATTATAACCGCTTTTGCACACTATGCGCAGATTGAAGAAAAGCTTCCGTGCAGAGATTCTCTGTATTCGGCCAATTCTGAAGACCGGCAGTTTTTTGAGGAGATTAAGTCTCTTCTTGCAGAATTTTCTTCAAAGTAAGGAAATGCGGCAAGTTAATTTTCAGCCCCTCGTGCAGAGGGGCTTTTTTTATGCTTTTTGAATTTTTGGCACGATAGTTGCATATACAAAAGCAGATGTTACATTATCCGTTTTTATTGGGGAGAATAAACTTATGGATAATACCAAATACATAGCTCTTTCGCGCCAGATGGCCCTGTGGAAGCAGATGGATATCGTTTCCAACAATATGGCCAACATGAATACCAGCGGTTACAAACAGGATGATGCCGTTTTTTCGTCTTATCTGGTGCAGACGCCGGAGGCAACCGGTTTTGGCCGGGTTCCGGTTTATTTTACGCAGGATTACGGGCAATATCAGGATTTCCGCGAAGGAGCAATCGTCAATACCGGCAATACTTTTGATTTGGCATCTCGCGGCGATGTTTTCTTCGCGATTGAGACAAATCAAGGGGAAATGTACACCAAAAAAGGCAGCTTTACGCTTGATGCCAACGGTCAACTGGTGACGATGGAAGGGCAGACCGTTTTGTCGGAAAACAACGAGCCGCTCTTTTTTGCGCCGGGGGAAAAAGACATTTCAATTGCCAGCAACGGCGATGTGACAACCGAAAACGGAACCATCGGCCGGCTTAAGCTGGTAAAATTTGCCGATAATCGAAAACTGATGAAAGTTGCAGACACAATGTTTCGCAATACGGCGGACAATGCCATGACTGTCGGGCCGGAAGACGCCCAGGTGGTGCAGGGGGCTTTGGAACAGTCGAACGTCAATTCGATTACCGAAATGACCAAAATGATCAAATTACAGCGCTCTTACGAGATTGTTCAGAGTATGATTGATGAAGAACATGAGCGCTTGTCAAACACAATTACAGCTTACTCGCAGCTGGCTTAATTATAAAGGGGAGAAAATATGAGATCTTTAGCAATCGGCGCAACCGGCATGCTGGCCCAGCAGACGAACGTTGACGTTATTTCCAACAACATTGCCAATATGAACACGACGGCTTATACCAAGCGCCGGGCCGAATTTAACGACCTGTTGTATCAGAATATCATTCGTCCGGGAGCGACGTCTTCGGCTGCGCAGACAGTGGTTCCGTCCGGCATTCAGCTCGGTTTGGGCGTGCGTACCGCGGCAATTTATCGGATTACCGGCGGTACCGGTTTGACCAACACCAACAATTCTCTGGATCTGGCTATTCAGGGGCGCGGTTATTTTCAGATTGAACTGCCGGAAGGCAAAGGTATTGCCTATACCCGCGACGGCGCTTTTCAGAAGAACGGCGACGGCGTGATCGTAACGCATGACGGTTATATTGTTCAGCCGGAGATTACCATTCCCGACGATGCAACGGAAGTTTATATCAACAACTCCGGCGAAGTTTGGGTTAAACAGGACGGCGAGACCGATGAGGTCAACGTCGGGCAGCTGGAATTGGCGACTTTTGTGAATGAGGCCGGTTTGGAAGCCATGGGGCAAAACCTGCTGCTGGAAACACAGGCTTCCGGTGCGCCGATTGTCGATAATCCGGATGTGGAAGGTTTCGGCTCCATTTTGCAGGGATATCTGGAAACGTCAAACGTTAATCCGGTATCGGAGATTACGGAACTGGTTTCGGCTCAACGCGCTTATGAAATGAACTCAAAGATTATTCAGACTTCGGATCAGATGTTAAATACGATTACGCAATTGAGATAACGGTGAAATGAAAGTCGTTTTTATGAAAAAAGGGATTATCTTCGGTTTATTAATGTTAATATTGGGCGCCTGTGAGGTTCGGGCGGAAGAGGCAGCAGAGAATCTGCTGATGGTGAGTGAAGATGAAATATCAGAAGCAATCAAAAAAGAGTTTGTGGAGCAAGGGCGGCCTGAGGCTGTTGATTTGGAATTTTTTGGTGGGCAGACTGTCTTTCAAATCGAAAATGCTCGAAAAGCTAAGATCCTGGTTGAAAAACTGAGAACCGACGAACTCTCGAACAAGTTTTCCTGCTCGGTGGAAATTTTTGCCGACGGAAAAGCTTTTGCACGGACTGCCGTTTCCGGGAAATATTATGTTTTGGGAGAAATTTATGTTCCCGCCCGCAATATTGACAAGGGAGAGCTGATTACGCCGGATATGTTGAAGACAATAACGGTGCGCATGAACCGGGTTAAGCCGATGTTTGTGACCGAAAAAGACAAGTTGGTGAACAAAGAGGCCAAAAAATATCTGAAAGAAGGTAAAATTGTAACCGACCGTGACATCGGCGAGAAAATTCTGATTAAGAAAAACGATTTGATTACCGTGGTTTATAAAACGGATAAAATGCAAATTACGGCCCGCGGGCAGGCACGTCAGGACGGCGTGAAAGGCGAGCGGATCGAAGTTGAAAACACCAAAAGCAAGAAAGTGTTGGTCGGCACGGTTGTCGATGCCGAAACGGTTTATATTGATGTCCAATAGAGGGGAGCTATGGTCATGACTGACAAACAACAAAATTTATGCAGGCTGGCGGCGCTGCTGCTGATGGCAACATCGCTCAGCGGCTGCAATACCTGGTCGCGGCTGACCAGCATCGGCAAAGAGCCGGAGCTGGCGCCGATACAAAATCCGGTGGATGCGCCGGGCTATCAGGCGGTTTCGATGCCGATGCCGGCGAAGCCGGAACAATATGCCGGGGCCAATTCTTTGTGGAAGAAAGGTTCTTCGGGATTTTTCCAAGACCAGCGGGCCGCCAAAGTGGGCGATATTATCACGGTTAACATCGAGGCTTCCGACAATGCGTCGATGAAGAACAAGACCGAGCAATATCGTGATGACAACGAAGATACGGTAAATATCAATACTCTGGCCGGTTATGAAAAATATGCCAAGGATTATCTGCCGGATACGGTCGATACGTCCGATTTGTTCAATGTAATGTCAAACCACGATGTTCAGGGCGAAGGCAAAATCAATCGTTCCGAGAAAATTAACATGACCATGGCGGCGGTGGTAACGCAGGTTTTGCCGAATGACAATCTGGTGATTGAAGGAACACAGGAAATCAGGGTGAACTATGAGCTTCGCCAGCTGACGGTGCGCGGCATTATCCGCCGGGCGGATATCAAATCCGACAATACCATCGAATCGAGCAAAATTGCCGAACTGCGTGTTTCTTATGGCGGTCGGGGTACGGTTTCGGATATGCAGGAGCCGAGATACGGCCGTCAGCTGCTGGATATTCTGTCGCCGTTTTAAGCTATTCAAGGCTTTATGTAAGGCCGGTCTGAAATTCCGACAGCGGATACTGTTTTGTTTCCTTCAACAGGAAATACGGAATTTCAGGCTGAAAGGCCGGAATTATTAACCCTTTGCGAATCGGATATTCTCCCCATTCTTATCCGGTTCGTCCGGGAGAGAAAGAACTTTGCGAGGTATTTCTCTCCGCTGCGCCGAAGGCCTGTCCATCTCCCCATTCGGGCAGGCCCGAAACGCATAAAGTTGTGGATGTCTGGTTATTGCTGTTTAAATAGCCGGGGAATGAAACTATATTGTGTGTGAACTATTTAATTTTTGAGGAAGTAAACATGAATAATAATGACCAAGTTAAAAATGCTGAGAAAGAAGCGGTAATCCTGCTTAATCAGGCAATGGCCCTGGCCAAGGCTTCGATGAGCAATAACGAGCATGAGATTATCCGCGCTCTGGACAGCAATTTGAAACTTTGGGTGGAAATAGAAACATCGTTGAAGAGTGCAAAGAATTTGCTTCCCGAAGATATTAAAGCCAATTTGATGAAATTGTCCAAGTTTGTTGAGCGGATGATTCTGTCAAAAGGTTTGAAAATGACCAAAACCGATTTTGACTGCCTGGTCAATATCAATATGCAGATTTCCGAAGGTCTGATTGAAGCGGTTAAAAACAATCTGGCCCGGGAGGAGGCTTTCTCGCTGCTGAAATGTGCGGTTGACCTGTCGAATGCCCGCGAAAACAACAGCACGTCCGACTTAATCAGCGCTCTGGACAACAATATGAAGCTTTGGGTTTATATCAAAACGCTGGCTTCCGATGAAAAAAATCCGCTGCCGCGCGAAACCAAAGGAAATTTGATTAAGCTGGCGGATTATGTTTCCAGCCGCACGCTTGAGGTCGGCAAGAACGTTGATAATCTTAATCAGAAGGCTCTGGACTGCATGATTATGACGAATCTGCAGATTTCGGAAGGGCTGATGTCAAAACGTCCGGCCTGTTAAAATCCGCCTGGCCGGCAATATAATTATCTGAGCGCACCGGATTGATTCCGGTGCTTTTTTTATGCACATTGACGGGAGAGAGGTTGCAAAAGAACCGGGGAGGCCTTATAAATCAAGATAGACCAGAGGAGAAGAATGGATGATTTTTTCAAAGTTTGAACGTCTGATGGCCAAGCGTTATTTGCGGGCCAAGCGGAAGGAAGGTTTTATTTCGGTAATTACCGGCTTTGCCTTTACGGGCATTGCGCTTGGCGTGGCGACCCTGATTATCGTGATGTCGGTGATGAACGGTTTCCGTGAGGAGCTGTTGTCACGGATTTTGGGTATCAACGGGCATATCGGCATTGTTTCTTCAATCGGCATGCCGTTTAACAACTATCAGCAGGCTGCTAAGGAAATTGCCGAGTTTGACAATGTCAAAACCGTGATTCCGATGATTGAAAACCAGCTTTTGGTTTCTGCCGGGAAAGCAGCGGAGGGGGCGATGATCCGGGGAATTTCCAAAGATGATCTGCTGAAAAAGGACATTCTCCGCGACAGTATAAAAAACATCAATCCCGAAGATTTCGGCGGTAACAACGTTATTGTCGGCGTTCGTCTGGCCAATAAAATGGGAATTGTTCCCGGGGACGAGATTACCCTGATTTCGCCGAACGGCAAAGTGACGGCTTTCGGAACCGTGCCGCGGATGAAGTCTTACAAGGTTTTGGGTACTTTTGAAGTCGGAATGTTTGAATATGATTCCAATTTTATCTTTATGCCTTTGGAAGCGGCCCAGGTTTATTTCGGTCTGCCGGGAGCGGTGACGAATATTGACGTGACACTGGATGACGACAAAATGGTCAAGCCGGTGCGGAAAGCGATTGAAGAAAGCATCGGTGCCGGTGCGTATGTTTATGATTGGAAACAGAGCAATTCCGCTTTTTTTAATGCGATAGACGTTGAACGGAACGTGATGTTTATCATCCTGACCCTGATTATAATCGTGGCGGCCTTTAATATTATTACCGGCTTGATTATGCTGGTGAAAGACAAAGGGCGCGATGTGGCGGTTCTGCGCACGATGGGGGCAACCAAAGGGATGATTATGCGGATTTTCTTTATGGACGGCGCGTTTATCGGCGTGGTCGGCACAACGCTCGGTTTGGCGCTGGGGCTGCTGTTCTGTGACAATATCGAGGCAATCCGTCAGGGATTGCAGCATTTGGTCGGGCAGGATTTGTTTTCGGCGGAAATTTATTTTCTTTCCAAGCTTCCGGCGAAAGTTGACATTACCGAGGTTGCGGCCGTGGTAAGCATTTCTTTGTTGTTATCTTTTTTGGCGACAATTTATCCGGCCTATCGTGCCGCCAAGTTTGACCCGGTGGAGGCTTTGCGTTATGAATAAAACTGTTGTTCCGACCTTGGAATTGCGAAAGGTTGTCAAAACCTTTAAGCAGGGCAGCCAGAAGCTGGATGTTCTGAAAGGTGTCGATTTGGAAATTATGCCGGGGGAAATCGTTGCTTTGCTGGGACCGTCGGGGTCCGGCAAATCAACCATGCTGCAAATTGCCGGTTTGCTGGATCGTCCGTCGAAAGGAGAAATTTATCTTGACGGGCAGAAATGCAGCAAGCTCGGTGACGGTTTGAGAACGGCGCTGCGCCGCGATTATCTGGGGTTTGTTTATCAATATCATAATCTGCTGGCTGATTTTGACGCAACGGAAAACGTAATGCTGCCGCAGCTGATTGCCGGGGTGAAGTTCAAAGCCGCGCGGGAAAAAGCGCAGTGGCTGCTGTCGCGCCTGAAACTGGAAAAACGTTTTAAGCATCGTCCGGCGGAGTTGTCGGGCGGCGAGCAGCAGAGAGTAGCCATTGCCCGGGCGCTGGCCAATACGCCTAAATTGCTGCTGGCGGACGAACCGACAGGAAATCTTGACCCGCGGACGGCAGATATAGTTTTTGCCGAGCTTTTGGCCATTGTAAAAGAAACAGGGTTATCTGCCCTGATTGCAACGCATAATTTTGAACTGGCCGACAGGATGGATCGGCGGGTAACGCTGGAAGACGGCAAGCTGGTGGATCATCGGGCGGAGGCATTTATTCCGCCGGAGGGAGAAAATTTTTACTGATTGGGCGAACGGAGGAGAAATGATGAAAAGGTTATCGGGACTGTCTGTTTTAATTTTGCTGGGTATGGCCGGTGTCGCAGAGACCAAATATGTTTTTCCGCCCGATCATCAGGTTAAGAGCCGTTCGGAAGAAATTGCCGAATATCAGATGAAGGAATATGACAAGGACGGGGACGGCGCCCTGAGCTTGGAGGAATTTGAAAAACGGTTTGAAAAACTGACCCGGGAGGATCGCCGCAACATTCGCCGCAATAAGAAAAACGGCACTTATCAGACACCGGAAGAGCAGTTTAAGGCGATGGACAAGAATAACGACGGGCTGGTCAGCGAAAAAGAGCGGGCCGATTATATCCGTGAGCAGCGCGATAACGGAAATTTTCTGTATTAGCCGACAGTTATTTGCGCAGGGAGTGAAAAAATACTTGCAATCTGCGAATGATGCGTGTATAAAGCTTTTGTTTTGAGTATTTCAGAGCTGATGTGGCATGCCTGAATACTTGTAAAGCATCCAAATGATAACTTTATGAAAGGAAGCAAAATGCCTAAGTTGAAAACGAAGAGTTCCGCTAAAAAGCGCTTCAGCGTTACCGGAACCGGCAAACTGAAAAGAAACTTTGCTAAAAAGAGACACTGCCTTTTCTGCAAAACTCAGAAAATGAAAAGACAAGCCAGAGGTACCACCCTGTTGTCAGAGTCTGATACCATTATTGTTAAAAAGTTTTTACCGTATTTGTAGGAGGATATTCAGATGTCTCGTGTTAAAAGAGGTGTAACCGCACGCGCCCGTCATAAAAAAGTTTTGGCTATGGCCAAGGGGTATCGCGGTCGTTCCAAAAACGTTTTCCGCGTTGCCGTTGAAAAAGTTGAAAAAGGTTTACAGTACGCTTACCGCGACCGTAAAGCCAAGAAAAGAAGTTTCCGCGCTCTGTGGATTCAAAGAATCAATGCAGCTACTCGTCTGCATGATATGACTTATTCTCGATTTATCAGCGGGCTTAACAAAGCCGGCATTGAACTCGACCGAAAAGTCCTTGCTGATATTGCTTTGAAAGAGCCTGCAAACTTCGCCAAACTGGTTGAAGCCGCTAAAAGTGCTTTGAGCAAATAATTTAGAAGCAATTAGCAAATACATTACAAAAGAGTTAACTGAGGTTTCGGTTGACTCTTTTGCATTTTAAAATCCGTTGTTTTCGGAAACAAATTAAAGTTTTAGGTTAATATTTTATGGTGGAAAAATGGAAGATACAACGCAATTAAAAACCGAACTTCTGGCAGCCGTGAAACAGGCCGCCGACATTAAATCGCTGGAGGAGATCCGAGTTTCCGTTTTGGGCAAAAAAGGACGGATTACCGAGATGATGAAGTCTCTCGGCGGTTTGTCGATTGAAGAAAAGAAGGAAGCAGGGAAGACCCTCAATATTCTGAAGTCGGAAGTGGAGGCCGCGCTGGAAGCTCAAAAAGCCGTTTTGGAAGAAAAGGAGCTGAACGAGAAACTTGCCCGCGAAACGATTGACGTCAGCCTGCCGGTTCGTCCGGAGAATCAGGGGCGTATTCATCCGGTGAGCAAAATTTATGAAGAAGTCGTAGCCATTTTCGGGCAGATGGGGTTTGATGTTGCCGAAGGGCCGGATATCGAAGACCAGTTCCATAACTTTAATGCGTTGAATACGCCGGCCAATCATCCGGCACGCCAAATGCAGGACACGTTCTATATTCCCAATCCCGAGAGTGCGGATTTTGATGACAGTTATGTGGTCAGAACGCAGACTTCTTCGGTGCAGATAAGGACGATGGAGAACAAGCGTCCGCCGATACGGATTATTGCGCCGGGCCGGACTTATCGTTCGGATTATGATGCCACGCATACCCCGATGTTCCACCAGGTCGAGGGTTTGGTGATTGACAAGAATATTACCATGGCGCATTTGAAAGGCTGCCTGTATGACTTTGTAAAGGCTTTCTTTGAGTTGGACGAGCTGCCGGTTCGTTATCGTCCGTCTTATTTTCCGTTTACCGAGCCCTCGGCAGAAATGGATATCGGCTGTTTGAAATCGAAAACAGAGCTGAAAATCGGCGCCGGAGACGATTGGCTGGAGATTCTCGGCTGCGGTATGGTTCATCCTAACGTTTTGCGGGCCGGCGGCATTGACCCCGACGAGTATCAGGGGTTTGCGTTCGGGGTCGGTATGGACAGACTGGCAATGCTGAAATACGGTATTCCCGATTTGCGCACGTTTTTTGAATCTGATGTGAGATGGCTGAAGCATTACGGCTTTGTGCCTTTGGACGAATCGTCGATGACCGGCGGTTTAAGCAATAACGGCGGCGCGCAGAGATAGGAGGAAAAGACGATGAAGTTCACATTATCATGGTTAAAAGAGCATTTGGAAACGACAGCAACGGTTGATGAAATTGCCGAAACGCTTACAAAAATCGGACTCGAAGTTGAGGAAGTTTTTAATCCGGCCAGCAAGTTAAACGGCTTTGTTACAGCAAAGGTTGAAAATTGTGAAATGCATCCGGATTCCGACCACTTGCATTTGCTGTCGGTTAACGACGGAAAACAGAAGCTGCAGGTTGTCTGCGGGGCACCGAATGTCAAACAGGGGCTGATCGGCATTTTTGCTCCGGTCGGTGCGGTTATTCCCTGTTATAACGAGGCGCTGAAGGTCGGAAAAATCCGCGGTGTGGAAAGTTTCGGCATGATGTGTTCGGAGAAGGAACTCGGCGTCGGTGAAGATCATAACGGCATTATTGAGCTGCCGGCCGAAACGCCGGTCGGTGTTCCGGCGGCGGACGTTCTGCCGATTGATCCGGTGTTTGAGATTTCAATTACGCCTAACCGGGCTGAGTGTCTGGGTGTGCGCGGCGTGGCCCGTGACTTGGCCGCAGCCGGCTTGGGAAAACTTAAGCCGCTGGAAATTCGCAAAATTTCCGGAAGCTTTGAGAGCCCGGTTAAAGTGAAAGTTGAAGATTTTTCAGCCTGTCCGACTTATGTGGGCCGTTATATCCGCAATGTTAACAACAAAGCGGAAACGCCGAAATGGATGAAAGACCGTCTGACGGCTATCGGGTTGCGTTCGATTTCGCCTTTGGTTGATATTACCAATTATATTAACTACGATATGGCTCGTCCGCTGCATGTGTTTGATGCCGATAAGCTGAAAGGCAATGTGACGGTTCGTATGGCGAAAGACGGCGAAAAATTTGTTTCGCTGGAGGACAAGGAATATGCTTTGGACTGCAAGTCTCTGGGAATTTGCGATGATGAGGGCGTGCAATGTCTGGGCGGTATTATGGGCGGAGCTGCCAAAGGCTGCTCCGAAGAGACGAAAGATGTTTTTTTGGAATGTGCTTTGTTTAAGCCGGAGTGCATTGCCCGTACCGGCCGCCGCTTTCAGATTGATTCAGATTCCCGCTATCGTTATGAACGCTGGGTTGATCCGAAATCCAATATTTTGGGGTCGGACTATGCCACACAGCTGATTATCGATATTTGCGGCGGCGAAGCCAGCGACGTGATGATTGCCGGTTCAGAAGACTGTGCGGCACGGGTTGCTTATCTGCGTCCGTCGCGGCTGAAAGACTTTATCGGTATTGAGGTCAGTGCCGAGAAGATTATCGAAATTTTGAATAATCTCGGTTTTGAGACATCGATTGAGCCTGACGGGCGGATTAAGGCAGTTTCGCCGACTTGGCGCGGAGATATTGAAGGCGAGCATGATTTGGTGGAGGAAGTTGTCCGTATGATCGGATTGGATAATATTCCGGCTGAATCCCTGCCGCATGACAATTTCCCAAAGCAAACATTGACGCCGGCACAGCGCCGGGCAGTTACGGTTAAGCATGAACTGGCCGACCGGGGAATGTTGGAAACGGTTACCTGGAGTTTTACCGACAGTAATATTGCACAGTATTTCCGCCGTTCGGAAGACGTTGTTCTGCTGATGAATCCGATTGCCGCCGATTTGAATGAAATGCGGCCATCGGTTTTGCCGAATTTGCTTTTAGGAGCTAAGAACAATATTGCCCGCGGTTACGGTAATGTTTCATTGTTTGAGGTCGGGCCTGAATTTTATGGGCGTAAACCGGGACAGCAGACGCTGATTGCCGGCGGCGTACGGGTCGGAATGACTTCGAAGAAACATTGGAGCGGTGAGGCGAGAGCTTTTGACGTTTTTGACGTGAAAGCCGATGCTTTGGCCGCAATTGCAGCGGCAAACGGGCCTTTTGAAAATGCCCAAATTACACTGGATGCACCGAAATATTATCATCCGGGACGCAGCGGCGTGTTGCGCCTGGGCAAAAATGTTCTGGCTTATTTCGGTGAGCTGCATCCGAGTATTACCAAAAAAACAGGTATTAAACAGCGGGTTTATGCGTTTGAGGTTTATCTTGACAATATTCCGCTGCCGCGAGACAGTCAGGGTAAAGCCAAAAAGAAACTGGAGCTTTCGCAATTCCAGCCGGTGGATAAGGATTTGGCTTTTGTGGTTGACCGGAAAGTGCGGGCAATTGATGTTGTCAGTGCAGCCAAAACGGCAGATCGCAATGCCATTACCGAAGTGCGGGTTTTTGACCTTTATGAGGGGGAAAATTTGCCGGCAGATAAAAAATCAATTGCCGTCTCAGTAACTTTCCAGCCGGTTGAGAAAACGTTCAGCGATCAGGATTTGGAAGTTCTGATGAATAAAATTATTCAGGAAATGAAAAAGAAATGCGGAGCTGAACTGCGGCAATAATATATGCAGATTAAACCAGCCCCTTCGCAGTTGCGCAGGGGCTGGTTTGTTTTTTAATATTTTCGGACAGGGATGGTATATCCGGGCCAGCTATTGTTAAAGTATGTGATATGTCCGTCTCCAAGCAACATTGCGCGACGATCGCCATAATTTGTCATTTCAGAAGACCAATAGCGCCAGTTATTTCCATAGACCGGATGAATATTGTCTTCGCCGTTTAATCGAGGCCTTCCGGCATTATGCAGTGAATTGTTCAGGATGCTCTTATTGTTATAAATTAATTGTAAATCGTTCATTGTCGGGCAGCTCCAACTTCCAGACGAAGTTCCTTGTGTTGTGAAATTTTTGCAGAAAGTATCAGTTTCTGTTCCGTCTTTTGACGTTTCGATTTCTAATGACATTGCAAGACGTGATGAAGTATCCACAATAATGGCAATGATTGTTTTGTTGGCGATTATTTCGTTGCCGATCGAGCCGTCTGAATAAATATAAGAACCGATTTTTACTGCCGCTATGCAAGAGTTACCGGATTTCTCATAGCCCGAGTTACAGCTCCAGGATTGGATTTTGGCAGCACAGTCGGCAAAATAAGAGCAGGTTGCGTTTGCCGGACAAGAGGCGATTGCCGCGGTCTGTTTATGACAGTTGTCCGGATAAGCCACTTCGCACTTTGACTGACAGTCTCCGTAAACCTGCTGGCAGCCGTAAGGCGCGGAGACAGCATTGCGGTTTCTGCAATTATCGGAATAAGCCTTTTCGCATTTGGAAGAACAATCGGCAAAAGATTTCTCGCAGCCATACGGGGTTTGAACCGCAGTCCGGTTGCGGCAGTTGTCGGCATAGGCTTTCTTGCAGACGCTTCCGCAGGGCGCGGCATAATAAGTTTCACAGCCGTACGGAGTTGAGACAGGATTGGGGCAGACGCAGGTCGCGTATCTGGTGCCGCCGTCATCGGTGCAGGCATTTCCTTTAATCTGGGGGGCGCTGCATGAGGCGAAAGGATACTGCGCGGTGTCACAGTAACAGCGGTGTTTGCCGCCGCAGGTCTCCGAACTCAGTTTGCGGGGAGCAGGACAGTTTGAAGCCTCATAAGTATAAGAGGCCTCGCAGCATTTGTCATAAATCCTGTCATTATAAGGACAGGCACGGTTAAACAAACCGGAGGCACAGGAAGTAACGGCAAAACCGAGACGTTTGCAGTTGTCACCGGTAGGGTCGGTAAAGTCGTTATCTTTAGCCTCGTTGTCAAAAGTCTGTCCGTTATTGCCGGTAATGAAATAGACGCCGGCGAGCTTGTAGGATGGCAGACGGAGATTTCCGTCTGCCGTTGATACGGCTTCAAGACTTTGGCTTTGATTCGTATCTATGAGGCGGGCGGATGAGAAAAGGTCGATTTTTGGAGTTCCGGCAAACGTCAAATGAGCGTCGGCGGGAACAGCTGTACAAGCAAATAACAGCGCGAACCAAGGAAGAACTTTCATCATACACCTCTCTATAACTGAAACCATATCACTTACAGAATGCCACAAGAGAGGGCTAGTGTCAATAATTTATTAGCCTCACAAGATTTTTTGGCTATTCCTTCTACGCGGTACTGCTTAGATTTAATAGTGTTTCGCCTGTTTTCAACTGGTCGTACCTGAGGAAATGTCAGATTAAAAACAGCATGGTTTTTACTATGGAATGAAAACACCCTCCCGCGGCAGTTTATTCACGCGGAACGAGCGAATTCCGATTGCCCGGTCTGGCTGCTCCCGGTGGGTGAAGTAATAGGTGACAAGGAAAAAGCCGGGAGATGCTCCGGTCAAGCCGGGGCATGACTGCTGAGAGGAAGTGGGTAATAAATGGATGCTCCGGCTTGACCGAGGCATCCGGAAAATTGGCGGCAGCGGCAAAGAGATTACCCGATCAAGTCGGGTAATGACAGAGAGAGGTGCCGGCAATGACAAGGGAGAGAAAGGCAGAACAATGACTGCTTAGAGGAAGAAAAGCAATGACTGTATAGAATAACAGCCCTGAAGTAAGCAATGACAAAGACTTTAGTTAAATTTTACCATAAAAAAAGAGCCCCGGAGGGCTCTTTTCAGTTCCGTTTGTCTTTCAACAGCGGGCGACCTTTTTTGATTGCCCGTTTTCTGATTTTGCGGCGGGCAATGTTCTCTTCATCAAAGGTTTCGCCGATAATGGCAAACATCATCGGAACAAACAAGGTCGCAACGAAGGTTGACATTAGCATACCGCCGATTAAACCGGTACCGATCGCATGGCGGCTGGCAGCACCGGCGCCGGTACTGGTTGCCAAAGGCACAACGCCGAGCGTAAAGGCCAGAGAAGTCATGACAATCGGACGGAAACGCAGCTTGGCCGCCTCAATTGCCGCATTGGCATAACTCAGACCGGCCTGAACCTGCATAACGGCAAATTCGACAATCAGAATGGCGTTTTTCGCGGCCAAACCAATCAAGGTAACCAAACCGACCTGGAAATAAAGGTCGTTCTGAGTTCCGCGGAGCAATGTTGCCAAAAGCGCACCGCTGACGGCAAAAGGAACGGACAGGATGACAACCATCGGCAGTGACCACTTTTCATATTGCGCCGACAGAATCAGGAAGACCATGATGATACCGAAGATAAACGCCTGACTGGACGCGCCGCCGGTCTGTTTTTCCTGGAAAGCCGAACCGATCCAGGCAAGCGAATAATCCTTATCCAAGACAGCATCCGCAGTTTCATCCATTGCGGCAATCGCCTGACCGGAAGAATATCCCGGAGCCGGATCGCCCATTACTTTGGCAGCGGGGAAAATGTTCAGACGGTTAATCAGTTCAGGGCCGGTAACGCGTTTGACTTTTATCAGTGTTGATAAAGGAACCAGCTGCCCGTCATTAGACTTGACGTAAACATAACGCAAATCATCCGGCGTGCGGCGGAATTTGGCCTCGGACTGAACCGTTACGCGGAAATTGCGCCCCTGATAGGTGAAGTCATTAACGTAAACATTGCCGAAAGTGGACTGCATAACGGTATAAATCGCATCAATCGACACATTCATTACCCGGGCTTTTTCCCGGTCCAAATCAATTTGGTACTGCGGGGTCGAAACCGAAAAAGTAGTACGGACATTGCTCAAAGCAGGGTTTTTATTGGCTGCTTCAACAAACTTCTGAGTTTCGGCCATCAGTTCCTGCGGCGTATGGCCGGCACGGTTTTGGATATAGGCTTCAAAACCGCCGGTCGTGCTCATACCCATAATCGGCGGCATACTGAACGCATAGCCGATGCCTTCGGGCTGGCTCATTCCATAGCCGGTGAAAACCTGACTCAGGGTATCTGCACTTTGCGTAGCCGCTTTACGCAGGTTCCAGTCTTTCAGGGTGATAAAGCTGATGCCTGAATAAGTGTTTTGGCTGGAGGACAGCATATTAAAGCCGTTAACCGTCGTTAAACTCTCGACATTGGGGTTCTCCAACAACAGTTTGGAGACCTCGTCGGTCATTTTTTCGGTTCGCTGCAAGGAGGCGGCCGCCGGCATATCATAAGCCATTAACAGCGAGCCCATATCTTCCATCGGCACCAAACCGCCCGGAATAAGCTTAAACATCCAGATAATGCTGGCAATAATCGCCGTATATCCCAAAACCGCGGTTTTACGGTTATTGAGGAAGAAACGAACCACCGCCAGATAGATATCGGTAATTTTCTGGAAAAAGTCGTCGAACCATTTGAAGAAACCGTGCGGTTCTTCTTTTTTAGTTCTGCGTTTGATAATCAGCGCGCAGAGCGACGGGGTCAAAGTCAACGCAACCAGCGCCGAAATCAACACAGAAACGGCAATGGTTACCGAAAATTGCTTATACATAACACCGGTCATGCCGCCTAAAAAGGCAATCGGAATAAACACCGAGGCCAAAACCAGAGCAACGGCAACAACCGGGCCGGAAACTTCTTCCATTGATTTGATGGCCGCTTCTTTCGGCGAAAGCCCCTCCTCGTCCATCAGGCGTTCAACGTTTTCCAGCACGATAATCGCATCATCCACCACGATACCGATAGCCAGAATCAGACCGAAAAGCGTCAGCAGGTTAATTGAAAAGCCCAAAGCGTACATACCTGCGAATGCACCGATAATCGATACAGGAACCGCCAGAATCGGAATCAGCGTCGCCCGCATATTCTGCAAAAAGAGATAAACGACGAGAATAACCAGAACCACCGCTTCCATAAAAGTGTGAACCACTTCGTTGATGGACTGTTTAACGAATAAAGTCGTATCATACGGAATTTCATAAACAATTCCTTCCGGGAAACGTTTGGAAAGTTCTTCCAATTTGTCTCTGACCGCGGCGGCAGTATCGAGAGCATTAGCGTTTGACTGCAGATAAATTGCAAACGCAACCGCATCTTCGCCGTTAAATTTGGAAGACACGCTGTAATCCTGTGCGCCGAGTTCGATACGGGCAACGTCTTTCAGGCGGAGCATACCGCCCTTTTCATCGCTGCGGAGAATAATGTCGCCGAATTCTTTTTCGTCAACCAGACGTCCTTTGGTGTTGACCGAATAAGTATAGGCCAGATATTCATCCATCGGTTCCTGGCCAAACTGTCCGGCGGCGAACTGGGAGTTCTGCTCCTGAATGGCGGCAATCACGTCCTGAGGGGTCAGGTTGTAATCGGCCAATTTATCCGGGCTCAGCCAAATGCGCATCGAATAATCCTGCGAAGCAAACAGCGAGGCATCGCTGACACCCTTGATTCGTTTCAATTCATCCAGAACGTTCAGCAAGGCATAGTTGGAAACAAAAACCGTATCATAACGCTTGCTGGTGGAGCGCATGGTCACAACCTGCAAAATCGAGTTCGATTTTTCCTGCACGGTGACGCCTTGTTTGGTTACTTCGCTCGGCAGTTTAGGCGTTGCCATCTGTACTTTGTTGTTGACGTCGATTGTCGCCTGATCGGGGTCGGTTCCGATGTCAAACACGGCACCAATTGTCAGATATCCCTGAGAGGTGGCGGTCGAATACATGTAAATCATATTTTTGACGCCGTTCAATTCCTGCTCAATCGGCGCGGCAACGGTATCGGCCAAAACTTCGGCCGTGGCTCCCGGATAGGTGGCCGAAATCTGAATTTCCGTCGGAACGATGCTCGGATACTGTTCAATCGGCAGAACCTTTATCGAAACCAATCCGGCTAAGATAATCACCAGCGAAATAACGGTCGCAAAAATCGGCCGCTCGATGAAGAACTTGGAAAACATGCTTTTATCCCTCTCAATATGGTTTTAACGGCCTATCCTTCTACGGCTTCCTCGGGTTTGTCTTCAGCCGAAATGTTTGTTTTGACGGTCATTCCGGGACGAATTTTCATAACGCCGCTGGTAACGACCACATCACCGGGATTTAAGCCCGAATCAATAATCCAACCGCCCTCTTTGGTCGTTAAGCCGGTTTGAACGTTTACACTTTCAACCACGCCCTGAGGATTAACACGGTAAACATAAGCGGAATCGGAACCCTGAATAATCGCCTCCTGAGGAACGACCAACGCGTTGACGCGGGTCAGCCCTTCCATAAACAGCCGCAGAAACTGTCCCGGGCGCAGGCGGCCTTGGGGATTGGGAAAAACGGCGCGCAGCTTGATGGTTCCGGTGCTTTCGTCAATACTGGGATTAATGAAGTTGATTTCACCGTCATATTTATAAAGCGTGTCATCGCCGAATTTAACTTTAGCTTTAATGTCTTTCGTATTCTGCGGATTGGTTACCAGACCGCGCTCAACCAGATTGGTCAGAGCCAGAATTTCGTTTTCGGAGGCCGAAAAAATGACATACATCGGGTCAAGCTGAGTTATTGTCGTCAGCAGGCTGGAACTGTCCGTCGTGGCAATCAGGCTGCCTTCAGACTGGGCTTCCATACTGGTTACGCCGCTGATCGGCGCTTTGACCGTGGTATAGCCTAAATCAAGCTGGGCTTTGTCCACCTGAGCCTTGGCCAGCTGGGTTGACGCCCGCAATGAATCCAGATTGGCAAGCGCATCATCACGCGATTTTTCACTGACAACGCGTTGTTCAAAAAGCTTGGAAATACGCGCCCACTGGGTTTCGGCCGCTTTCAGCTGCGCCTTGTTCTGCGCCAGAGAGGCTTTGGCCTGTTCCAGCGCCACTTTGAAAGGCTCGGGATCAATTTCAAACAAAACGTCGCCTTCTTTAACGGTTGAGCCTTCGACGTAGTTGCGTTTCAGCAAAATACCGCCGACGCGGGCCCGAACCTCGGTTTCCTTGGAGCCCTGTGCACGGGCGGCATATTCAAAAGTCAGGGGAATGTCTTTCGGTTCGACCCTGACGGCGGATACCGTCGGTATCTGCTGTGCAGCCGAAGAAGCTGAATTTTCATCATTGCAGGATGTTAATGCCAAAAATGCGGCGGCAGCTGCCAACAATTTGTTTTTGAATAACATTTATTTCACCTTGTCATTTAAATTAACCTTGGCTTGAAATTACTATAAATTGCTCAAAAAATACAATAATCTTTTGATATTTTACAGAGTTGTGGATATTTCAGAATGTTTGCAACTACTACTTATTTTTTAATGACATTGAAAAGCCAAACATCATTACTACCTTTAGCCATGCGATTAATTACAGCAAAAATTAAACATTTTTAAGGAGAAATCAAGATGACTGAAGGCGTACGTTTTCCAACCATGGCATTCATCACCGGAGGAGCCGGACAAGCAGACGACGGCATTCCGCCGCAGCCGTTTGAAACTTTCTGCTATGATTCCGCCCTGCTGGAAGCAAGAATCGAAAATTTTAACGTTGTTCCTTACACTTCCGTTCTGCCGAAAGAGATGTACGGCAATATTGTTCCGATTAACGACGACATTGTCAAACAGTTCAAACACGGCGCGGTTCTGGAAGTTATTATGGCCGGACACGGCGCCAGCCGCGACCAGCACAAAGCCATTGCCACCGGCCTGGGCGTCTGCTGGGGCAAAGACAAAAACGGCGAACTCATCGGCGGCTGGGCTGCCGAATATGTTGAATTTTTCGACACCCAGATTGATGACGACATTGCCAGAGGCCATGCCGAAATGTGGCTGACCAAATCGCTGAATCATGAATTGTCAATCCGCGGGGTGGAAAAGCATTCCGAATTCCAGATGTGGCATAACTACGTCAATATCACCCAGCAGTTCGGCTACAGCCTGACCGCTTTGGGATTTCTTAATTTTGAACATGCCGATCCGGCCAAATTTACGCCGGTTCCGCCGCAGAAGCTTTAATTTAACTGCCGGTCCCGACTTTTCCCGGGAGGGAAAAAGCCGGGGCCTTGTTTTTAATATCATCAAATGATAAGGAAGGAAAAAATGGCTGATATCAAAACAACAGCTCCCTCCCCGGCCGCGGAAAAAACCAATCCGAACGGTTTGGGGGTTATGGCGTTGGCAGCGATTGTCGTCAGCTCGATGATCGGCGGCGGTATTTATTCTCTTCCGCAGAATATGGCCGCCGGAGCTTCGGCCGGCGCGGTTCTGCTGGCCTGGATTATTACCGGCATCGGCATTTATTTCATTGCCAACACTTTCAGTATTCTTTCAATGGCCAAGCCGGATTTGACAACCGGCATTTATATGTACAGCCGACAGGGGTTCGGCCCTTATGTCGGTTTTACGATCGGCTGGTCTTACTGGCTGTGCCAGGTTTGCGGAAACGTCGGCTATGCCGTGATTACCATGGACGCGCTGAATTATTTCTTCCCGCCTTATTTTGCCGGCGGAAATAATTTATTGTCAATCATCGGCGGCTCCCTGATTATCTGGGGCTTTAATTTTCTGGTTTTGAAAGGCATCAGGCAGGCGACTATCGTCAACACAATCGGCACTATCGTCAAAATCGTTCCGCTGGTTTTGTTTATATTGATTATGCTTTTTGCTTTTCACTTTTCAAAATTCGATTTTGATTTTTGGGGCGAAGCCATTGCGACCAAAGCCAAGCTCGGCGATTTGAGCACGCAGATTAAATCGACCATGTTGGTGACGTTGTGGGCTTTCATCGGTATCGAGGGTGCCGTTGTCATGTCTAACCGGGCCAAACGAGCCAGTGACGTCGGCAAGGCAACCCTGCTCGGCTTTATCGGCTGTCTGGTCGTATATGTTCTGTTGTCGTTAATTCCCTACGGCTTTATGAGTCAGGAACAACTGGCCGCCGTTCCCAACCCCTCCACCGCCGGAATTCTGGAAAAAGTTGTCGGCCGCTGGGGCGCCTGGCTGATGAATATCGGCCTGTTGGTTTCGGTTCTGACCAGCTGGCTGGCCTGGACAATGGTAACGGCACAAATTCCGCAGGCTGCGGCCGAAAACGGAACCTTTCCAAAAGTTTTCACCAAGGAAAACGAAAACGGTTCTCCCAGCGTTTCGCTGTGGGTTACTTCTTCGGCTATGCAGCTGTTTATTTTGCTGGTCTATTTTTCCAACAATGCCTGGAACACTATGCTGAGCATCACCGGCGTAATGGTTCTGCCCGCTTACTTCGCCTCCTGTGCTTATTTGTGGAAGATTTGCGAAGACGGCGAGTATCCGTCCTCAATCGTCGTCAGACGTTCAACGGCGCTGATAACCAGTATTCTCGGTTCGTTCTATGCCCTGTGGCTGATTTATGCCGCCGGTTTGAACTACCTGCTGATGGCGGTTGTCATCGTTACGCTGGGTATTCCGGTTTATATCTGGGGCAGACGGGAATCCGCCCCGAACCAGAAACCGTTTACGCCCAGAGAATGCGCTTTGGCTCTCGCATTCATCATTTTATCGCTGTGGGCGATTTATGCCTTCACGCACGGCATTGTCAAAATCTGATCTTTAAACTAAAAAAAACAGGCGCCGCCAAGCGCCTGTTTTTTTTATTTTCACCTGAGAAAAAGAAATCAATAAGCCCAGTTCCGGCGGCGAAACTGCCGCTGATAGCTGCGAATCATAATTTCCCTTTCCCGTTTTATTGAGCGGCGATGCTGCCACACCGAGAACTTAACCCGCAAACGGCCGACAAAGGTATAATGCCCGTAACCGCGAAGCAATTCAGGAATGTCTTCTTCCTGATAAAGCCGGCAAATTTTGCGAAGCAGAGCCAAACCGCCGGCAGCCGCATTGGCATTCACCCAGGTCAAAGCATCTTCCAGTTTTTCATAGGCAACGTTGAAACCGTAACTAAACAGACATTCCGAACGCTCCAGCGATTTGCGCAGAGGAAGGTAGCCCAGACGGCTGGTTACAAAAACAACCTTCTTTCCCGCAGCCTCCGCATTGAGAATTTCCAATTTGGCATTCCAGTCCGAAGCGTACTGATACATACGGATATTTTGATATTTGATTCCCAGTTTCAGGGCGGTTGCCTGCAACACGAGCGCGTCGTTTTGATTCAAAAGGCGGTTATTGCCGCCCAAGATATAAAACAGAGGCACGCGGATGTTGTTTTCCCGCATACGATACAGCAATCTGGAAGCCATGCCGACCGTGTCGTACATATCATCCATCAAGACCACAATATCTGCGGGGAGAGGAATCTCTTTCGTAACATTCTGCCAACAATCTGACACTTCCTGAGGAAGCGGAAGCTGATTGAAAAACTGCTCAACAGCTTCATAAATTTCTTTTTTCATCTCTTTTAAGTTTTAAATAATACACATAATTTCCATGCAGAGAGAGAGGGCTTGCGCCCTCCCTTTCCTAACGGCTCCAGCCCAGGTTTTCGCCGTCGTTTTTGAAACAAATATTTTCAACAAAGACTATCGGCCCGTGGGGATCCAGCGGAATACGGTCGGTAATCTGAATTCCGAACGGCGTCTCCTGAAATTCGCCGCCGACGATATCATAATAGCGGCGGTTAGTTTTCTTTCGGCCGTTCTTTTCCCGAACCGTCCAGATAACTTCCCAAAAGGCTTTCTTTTGTTCCGGGATTCCGAAAATGCGGGGAACCACGGTAAAAAGATTTTCTTTACCAAAGCTTTCACGAGCCCGGGCAAAGATATACTTCTTGGAGAGCCGCTCGGCCGGTATCAGCGTCACACCGCGACCAAAATCCCGAACAACGCGGTAATCGGCCTTGTTTCGGCAGAAAACGCGTTTGAAACCGGAATAATCCTGCGGAATGACATCTTCTTTGTAAAGGGCATAGATCACGGCATCTTTTGCTTTGGTAAAATCGCCGAAAATCTCTTTCGGAATTTCCTTAAACCCTTCCACCCCGGGAATGGCGACATTGGTCGTATCTTCCGGGTGGCGCGGATTGGCATAAATCCATAAAATATACTCTTTACCGCTGATGTAAAAATAAGGAAAGCGGTCAAAATCTTTCCGGCATTTCAAAATTTTGAAATACACAGGCACGCTGCAACCATAGTTCGCCAGCATATCGCTGCGAACTTCTTGTTCACTGAAATTCTTCATTGTTAAAATATTTAACGGTTAATAATTTTTAAGTAATAAAATTTTGAAGTTCAGATTAACATTTCGGAAAAATTTTGTCAATACTTGTTTGCCGCCATCAAAATACGTAAAAACCCCGTCTTTTCAGGCGGGGTTTTGTGAGAGCAACGAACGGGTTTATTCGTCGTTATTGTCGGCACCGGTTTCCGGTTCGCTGACTTCATCGAAGTTATCTTCGGGTTCGGCAACGCTGTCACCCAAAACTTCGCTGCCGGTTTCTTCTTCCAGCTCGTCGTCATCACCGTCATCGGCATCAAGCCAGGTTACGGAAACAACTCGTTCATTTTCGGCCGTGCGGAAGAGGATAACGCCCTGCGTCTTGCGGCCGGCGATACGAATGTCTTTGACCGGCATACGGATTAATTTGCCGCCGTCGGTAACCATCATAATCTGGTTATCGTCCTCAATCGGGAAAGAGCTGACAATTTCCTTGTTGCGGGCAGACATTTCCATATTGGCGATACCCTGACCGCCGCGGCCGGTTACACGATATTCATAAGAAGACGTGCGTTTGCCGTAGCCGGTGGAAGTAACGGAGAGGATAAACTGCTCGCGTTCGGCCATTTCCTTGTATTTTTCCGTGGTGAGAACATTAAGCAGGCCGGTATCTTCCGGGCTGACGCAGCTGTCATCGCCGCGTTCGGCGGAAATACGCTTAATTGCAGAGGCAATGCGGGCATATTCATCACGTTCTTCCGAGGTGGCGTCGCTGTGAAGCAAGATAGACATGGAGATGACTTCATCGCCTTCCGCCAGCTTGATGCCGCGGACACCGGTTGAATTACGGCCGACAAAGACGCGGACGTCGGTAACCGGGAAGCGGATGCATTTACCGCTGCGGGCTGCCAGCATAATATCATTGTCTTCATGACAGATGCGGACGTTGATCAGTTTGTCGCCTTCATCAAGTTTCATCGCAATTTTACCGTTGCTCTGGACGTTGACAAAGTCCATCAGCGAGTTGCGGCGGACATTGCCCTGTGAGGTGGCAAACATAATCGACATATCTTTGCAGTCATCCTCACACTCCGGCAGTTTCATAACCGTGGTGATGGTTTCGCCTTCATCCAGCGGCAGGAGGTTAATAAAGGGCTTGCCTTTGGAGGTCGGCGAACCGAGCGGCAGCTTGTAAACCTTCATTTTGTAAACCAGTCCCTTGGAGGAGAAGAACAATACCGGCGTGTGGGTGGAAGCCACAAACAGACGGGTAACGAAATCTTCGTCTTTGGTCGCCATACCCGACTTGCCTTTGCCGCCGCGTTTCTGCGCTTTATAGGCATTCAGCGGCACGCGTTTGATATAGCCGGCTTCGGTAACGGTAACCACCATTTCTTCACGCTGAATCAGCGATTCAATGTCGGTATCATACTCAATGTCTTCAATTTTGGTGCGGCGCGGCGTGCCATATTCATCGCGAATGGCAACAAATTCGTCACGCATAATGCCGTAAAGTTTTTCACGGCTGGCCAAAATCGACAGGCATTCTTTGATTTCTTCGCCGATAGTGATTAATTCCTCATGGATTTTGTCGCGCTCCAAACCGGTCAGGCGCTGCAATTTCAAATCAAGAATAGCTTTGGCCTGAGCTTCAGAAAGGCGGTAAGTTCCGTTTTCAACCTTACGGTCGGGTTCATCAATCAGCTTAACCAGCGTTTCAACCTCTCCCGCCGGCCATGCTTTGCGCAGCAAGGCGTCCTTGGCTTCCTGCGGATTGGGCGCATTGCGGATTAATTCAATGACCGGGTCGATGTTTTCAACGGCAATGGCCAAGCCGACCAAGACATGCGCGCGGTCGCGGGCTTTGTTAAGCTCAAAAATCGTGCGGCGGCGGATAATTTCTTCGCGGAACTCGACAAAGGCCTGAATGATGTCTTTCAAATTCATCATCATCGGGCGGCCGTTGTTAATCGCCAGCATATTCATACCGAAGCTGGTTTGCAGCGGCGTGAATTTGTAGAGCTGGTTCAAGACAACATCGGCCTGGAAATCGCGTTTGATTTCGATAACCACGCGGACACCCTGACGGTCGGATTCATCGCGGATTTCGGAAATTCCCTCGATTTTCTTTTCTTTAACCAGTTCGGCAATGCGGGTAATCAGCGCCGCCTTGTTTACCTGATAGGGAATTTCATGAACGATAATCGCTTCGCGGTCTTTATATAACTCCTCAATAGTAGCCTTGGCGCGCATCATCACCGAGCCGCGGCCGGTGTAATAAGCGGACTTGGCTCCGCCGTAACCCAGAATCAGACCTCCGGTCGGAAAATCAGGGCCGGGAACAATATTAATCAAATCATCGATGCTGATTTCCGGATTATCAATATAAGCGCAGCAGGCATCCAAAACTTCGCCGAGGTTATGCGGCGGAATGTTTGTGGCCATACCGACGGCGATACCGTTGGCGCCGTTAACCAGCAGGTTCGGATAAGATGCCGGCAAAACGGTCGGTTCCTGCAGGGTTTCATCATAGTTGGGCATAAAATCGACGGTATCTTTATCAATATCGTCAATCAGCGAATGGGCAACCTTGGCCAGGCGGGCTTCGGTATAACGCATGGCGGCGGCAGAGTCACCGTCCATGGAACCGAAGTTGCCCTGTCCGTCCACCAGCGGCACCCGCATGGAGAACGGCTGAGCCATACGAACCATTGCCTCATAAACCGAGATGTCGCCGTGCGGGTGATATTTACCGAGAACATCACCGACGATGCGGGCGGATTTACGGAACGGGCGGTTATAGTCATAACCGTTTTCAAACATGGAATAAATAATGCGGCGGTGCACCGGTTTCAGTCCGTCGCGGACATCCGGCAGCGCGCGGGAAACAATTACGCTCATTGCGTAATCAAGGTAAGAACGGCGCATTTCCTCCGAAATATCAACCGGGGCAATGTCTTCGTTCGAACCGACTACAGGCATATTTTCTTCAGTCACTTTAATTACCTTTCTTTTTTAAACTGTCCCGATGATAGCAGAAGCGAAGATTTAATTCTAACGAATTCGTGAACTTATAAACACCCTTCCCCTCTGTATGGGCAAAAAAAGGGCCTTATTTTCGATTTGGCAAAATCTCCGACGGCAAAAGGTTAACGTGAATTGCTTCAAAACGCAAAAAAAAGCCTTTTTTTGATGACTACGGACGGGCATTATTGACTTATTAACCTTTTGCCTGTAAAAATGGCTTTAAGAGCTAAACACTCTGCTACAAGAATTTACTAAATTCCATCTTAGGTGGGAGTCTGTCCGAATATACTGAATAGGCAGGCAGTTTCTTGTAGGCTGTGTTTAGCTCCCACACTTTTTTAATATAAACAAAATCTACAAGGATAAAAATCATGTCTGCATATAGCTATTGTTCAAAATCCCAATATCCGCAACGCGCAGCCAAACGGATGATCGGATTTCAGATTTTTTGCTATCGTCACAAATATAAACTCAGCACCGAAGTTTTTTGCAAAAGATGCGGCATCTCGCCGAAAGAGCTGGAAAAGGTGGAACTCGGTTTGCCTTCTCCGGGGGCGCCGCGCTGGCATTCCATACGCAAAGTTTTAGAAAGCAACAATTTGCAGCTTCATATCGAGCTTCGGCCCAAAGAGGCATAGCCAAAAAAAAGAGGTTCCGGCGGAACCTCTTTTTTCAAATATAAACCTTTAGAACGGGATATCGTCATCCAGATCGGTAGCCGGTGCCGCAGCGGGAGAGCTGTCCCAGCCGGCATTGGAGGCCGAACCGGAGAAGACATCATTGCCGCCGGCGGGAACACCGTCACCGCGGCCGTCAAGCAGAACCATATTGCCGGAGAAGTTTTGCAGAACAATCTCGGTGGTGTATCTTTCCTGACCGTTATTATCTTCCCATTTGCGGGTTTGCAGCTGGCCTTCCAGATAAACTTTGGAGCCCTTGCGCAGGTATTTTTCGGCAACATCAGCTAACTGCGGGTTGAAAATGACAACGCGGTGCCATTCCGTTCTTTCCTTGCGTTCGCCGGAGAGCTTGTCTTTCCAGCTGTCCGAAGTGGCAATGTTCAGATTGACAACCTTGGTGCCGCTGGCGGTGTTTGCAACTTTCGGGTCTGCCCCCAAATTACCGACTAAAATTACTTTATTAATACTTCCAACCATTGTGATGTACCTATTCTTAAAATTAAAACTGCGGGAATTATATATTGATTTCTTTCAGATGAAAACCGAAATCAATAGACCTGTGTATATTCCCCGTTACGGATTTGATAAATGCCGTAACTGATTGAATTGCTGGGGTCGCCGTTGTTAAACATCATCTCGCCCCAGCCGGTGTCGAACTTGTTTTCGGCCAGTGCGCGCGCCAATTTGTCATATTTGAACGAATCGGCTTTGCGTACCAGCTCCTGCCAGAGCTGAACCGCCGAATAGCCGTAAACCGAAAGCCCTTCCGGTTCCACGCCGAGCAGGCGCAGCTTTACCAGCGTTTCGGCAAAGTCGGGACTGTCTTTCAGAGTGGGCAGCGAGAGGACAAAGGTTCCTTCGGCCCTTTTGCCGAGGGCATCGCGAAAATCTTTCTGCGCCTGATATTTGTTGACAAAGATGATAAAGTCTTCCCGCTCGGATTTCAGGCTTTTGGCCATACGCGCCACACGTTTGGACTTGCCCATGATATAGGCAATTTTATTGCCGTCGCGGATAACGTCTTCGGCGATGCGGTCATAATCGTCATCATAGTTTTGAAAGTTGTATGACTGGAAAGCGGCCGTTTTTCCCGCATCGGCAAAAAGTTTCTGAACCGCGGCGGCAACCTCGACAACGTCTTTGTCATTCCGGTCATAAATCAACGCCACTTTACGGTCGGGAAAATGGTCCTGATAGAATTTGAAATAATCGCCGGCCTGACGCGTTTTATAGCCGACCATTTTAACCAGTCCCTTATAATTTCCGTTTTGAATACTGGTGCTGACAGAGGTGGGAATAATCTGCAAAATTCCGGCTTTGGCATAGATGCCGGCAATTTTCTGCAAGGCATTGGAACAGTACGGACCAATCACCAGCGACATTTTATCGCGCTCGGAGACGTTGACCGCCATCATCTGCGCCGTGGATACGGCAATACGGTCATCGCACTGGTCATCGACCATGATTAAGTTGATTTTCTCTCCTTTTAAACCGCCCTGGGAATTGATTTCATCCACGGCCGTGCGCACCCCGGAGACAAGTTCTTCTCCGACTTTCTGATATTCTCCCGCCAGGGGGGCAATAACCCCGATATTTAAGGCTGAACGAGCATTCGGTGCGAACAGAAAGCTAAAAAAAAGAGCTATTTTCAGACTGTTTTTAAGCATACAATTCGCTGGTTGTTAATGTTTATGATGCGGATAATAGTATAAGCCCCTCTAAAATGCAAGTTTTTTATCGGTTCTGCTTTCTCCGCGCCGCGGAGGCAATTGTTTTTTATTGCCTTTTCTTTTGCAAATCACTATATTGTCGGGCAGGAGATTTGATTGAATGAACGATTACATTGAGATTAAAGGCGCGCGCGAGCACAACCTTAAAAATATTGACATATCCATTCCCAAAAACAAGCTGACGGTGGTGACCGGACTGTCCGGCTCGGGCAAATCGTCTTTGGCGTTTGACACAATTTACGCCGAAGGGCAGCGCCGTTATGTGGAAAGCCTGTCGGCTTATGCCCGCCAGTTTCTGGAGCTGATGAAAAAGCCTGACGTCGACTCGATTGAAGGCTTGTCGCCGGCTATCTCAATCGAACAGAAAACAACCTCGCACAACCCGCGTTCAACCGTGGGAACGGTGACCGAAATTTATGACTACATGCGGCTGCTGTGGGCCAGAGCGGGAACGCCCTATTCTCCGGCAACCGGCCTGCCGATTGAATCGCAGACGGTTTCGCAGATGGTTGACAAGATTGAAGAATTTCCCATCGGTACCAAGCTTTTGCTGCTGGCTCCGATTGCCCGCGGCAAAAAAGGCGAATTCAAAAAAGAATTCGACGCCTTGCAGCGGCAGGGATACCAGCGTCTGAAAATCGACGGGGAAATGTACACCATTGAAGAAGTTCCGTCTCTGAACAAAAATCTGAAGCACGACATTGAAGTCGTGATTGACCGTCTGGTTATCAAAGAAGGCATGAGCGAGCGTCTGGCCCAATCATTGGAAACCGGTCTAAAACTCAGCGACGGCATCGTTTATGTCGAAAAAGCCGACAGCGGCGAGCGGACGGTTTTCTCCTCCAAATTCGCCTGTCCGGTTTCCGGCTTTACGATTGAGGAAATTGAACCGCGGCTGTTTTCTTTCAATAACCCGTTCGGAGCCTGTCCGCACTGTGACGGTATCGGCGCCAAGCTGTATATGGATCCGGAACTGATTATCCCCAATCCCAACCTCAGCCTGAATAAAGGCGCCATTGCTCCGTGGGACGGCTTTCGCTCGTCATTCCACAATCAGGCGATTACCTCCCTGTGCGATTTTCTGAACATTTCTCCGGCAACGCCGTGGAAAGACCTGCCGGAAAAAGCCAAGGAAATCATTTTATACGGTTCCGGCAATGTCTGCGTGCCGATGTATTACAGTTCGTTTGTTTCGGACAAGCCTTTTGAGGGCGTTATTCCGAATATGGAACGGCGTTTTCTGGAAACGGATTCATCCTGGGTGCGCGAAGAATTTTCCAAATATCAGTCTGCCGCCCCCTGCGAATTCTGCCACGGGAAACGCCTGAAACCCGAAGCATTGGCAGTTAAAATCTGTGGGCTGGACATTATGGACGCTTCGGACATGTCGATAAAAAAGGCCAGAGAATGGTTTATGGGCGTGGAAGAACAACTGACGCCGAAGAAGGCGGAAATCGCCCATAAAATTCTCAAAGAGATTATTGACCGCCTCACCTTTTTAAACAATGTGGGGCTGGATTATCTGACCCTGTCCCGCCAGTCTGGCACGCTTTCCGGCGGCGAAGCGCAGCGCATTCGTCTGGCCTCGCAAATCGGTTCGGGACTGACCGGGGTCATGTATGTTCTGGACGAGCCCTCCATCGGTTTGCACCAGCGTGACAACGACCGGCTGCTGGAAACGCTGACCCGGCTGCGGGACATCGGCAATACGGTTATTGTGGTTGAACACGATGAAGACGCCATCCGTTCCGCCGATTATCTGGTTGACATGGGGCCCGGCGCCGGCGAGCAAGGCGGTTTTGTTACGGCCAAGGGTACGGTGGAAGAAGTTTTGCATAATCCGAACAGTCTGACGGCCCAATATCTGAACGGTACCCGGCAGATTGAAGTTCCGGCCAAGCGCCGCAAAGGCAACGGCAAATTTGTCGGCGTCAAAGGCGCCCGCACCAATAATCTGAAAAACGTTGAGCTGAAAATTCCGCTGGGAACATTCACCTGTGTGACCGGCGTCTCCGGCGGAGGCAAGTCTTCGCTGATTTTGGAAACCCTGTTCAAAGGGCTGAACAAAGAACTTAACGGCTCCCGTGAGCAGACCGGCGTTTATGACAAGATTATCGGTTTGGAGAACATCGACAAGATTATTGATATCGACCAATCGCCGATCGGACGGACGCCGCGCTCCAATCCGGCTACCTATACCGGTTTGTTCACCTATATCCGCGACTGGTTTGCCGGGCTGCCGGAGGCCAAGGCCCGCGGCTATTCGGCCGGGCGTTTTTCGTTTAACGTTGCCGGCGGCCGCTGCGAAGCCTGCAAGGGAGACGGCGTTACCAAAATCGAAATGCACTTTCTGCCCGACGTTTATGTTGAATGCGACGTCTGCAAAGGCAAACGCTTTAACCGCGAAACACTGGAAGTCAAATATAAGGACAAGTCAATCGCCGACGTGCTGGATATGACGGTTGACGAAGCGCATAAGTTCTTCGATGCCATTCCGTCCATCCGCAACCGTTTGGAACTGCTGCAAAAAGTGGGACTGGGTTATATTCATCTCGGTCAGCAGGCGACAACCCTTTCCGGCGGTGAAGCTCAGCGCATCAAGCTCTCCAAGGAACTGTCACGGCGGGCGACCGGCAAAACGCTGTACATTCTTGACGAACCGACCACCGGTTTGCATTTCGAGGACATCAACCGCCTGCTGAAAGTGCTGCATACACTGGTGGAACAGGGCAACTCGGTGGTGGTCATCGAGCATAATCTGGACGTGATCAAAACCGCGGATTATATTATCGACATCGGTCCGGAAGGCGGTGACGGCGGCGGACGGATTATAGCCCAGGGCACGCCGGAACAGGTGGCCAAAGTTAAGGAAAGCTATACGGCCAAATATCTGAAACAAAAATTAGCATAAAGAAATCCCCTCGCAACGAGGGGATTTCTTTTAATATTTTATCATCGGAAGAGCCGCAACCGTACTTATGGATTTGTAATATCCCCAGTAATTTCCGGTATTGCTGCCGACAAACCAGCTTATGGTGCTCCCGGTACGATTTGAAGTCCAATATGTCTGGCTGCACAGACTTGTATAATAAGCAACCTTGGTATTGCCAATTCTGCGGCGGGCAACATAATCAGCCAGAATGTTTTTAGGGGCAAAAATCAAGTACATTTGATTTAAACTCGGCAAAAACCATTTTCCCCTGGCAAACCAGGCAGCCGGCACGGAAACATTATCGGGAGAATAATTTTTCACATAATCGACAGCCGGCAGTTCTATACCGTTTCTCTCGGCAAATTCAATCAGCTTTTTTGTATTTTCATAACCGTCCGGATCACATTTGTCCCCTCCCTGATAGCTATAAGGCAAACACTTTGCCAAGGCCGGTATATCGGCATAACGGAAATATTCTTCAGCAATATCACCATACCCCTTCCCTTGACTATCTAAATTTTTCCATGCCGCATATTCTTTCGTACCAAACCAGGCTGTTTGATTTCTTTTTAGAGCGACTGCCAAACGCTGTTCGGCATCGACAACAATACCTATCGGTTTTTTTCCTGAAAGAATTTGCGTGCTGACTGTTCCGTCGGAATACAAATAAGGAGCACTTGAAAATTTATTAAGATTGTTGTTGATATAGTCCTCATCATCACAGGTAAAAACATAATTCGGATCATTGTAATCTTTGCACTGTTCATATTTTCCGCCGCAGGAATTGCCGGCTAAGACTTTGTTGCCGGTACAGTTGGAACTGTCATATTGGAACTTGGGATCGCAGACTTCTTTGCATTCGGAGAATTTCTTAAGGCTTCCGGAATAGCAGACCTCGGCGCCGGCGGCTCCCCCGTCGGTGCATTCCTTGAAGCCGTCGCAGGCATTGGCGCTGCGTTTGTATTTCATCGTTCCGCACGAATTGCACACCTCGCCCGGCGTGTAACCCTGCGCATTCGCTTCCGAGGCCGTATAGTCATATCCTCCGCAGGGATTGCACACGCATTTCTTATAGCTCTCGTTATAAGGGCAGCTCTGATTGGTGTCGCCGACTTTCCCAGCCTCACAGGTCAGGCTGTAGCCAAGCTCCTTGCAGGCGCGGATATTGTCGGTCTCACAGCTTTTGTAATAACCCGAGCCGTACGGACAGGCTCCCT
>OMEQ01000122.1_pt1 | contig 66903 bp, 60 predicted proteins | sample 1645451 | NCBI WGS metagenome assembly OMEQ01 (sample SAMEA103958142, study PRJEB25191) | human gut metagenome | biome: human-associated habitat [ENVO:00009003]; feature: intestine environment [ENVO:2100002]; material: feces | place: Germany | collected 2013/2015
TGACTTATCAGAATAAAGCCAGCAGGAATCAAGAAATGTCTGCATATATCCCCCCATTCCTACCCATTCAACTGTAGTTGCAAGAATAATACCATCTGCTTCTGTAACAGTCTGTGACAGTGTTGTTATTGTATTCTTCATCTCATACAGATTATATCTGTTCACATTGACATTAAGCTCATCAAGAACTTCCTGTATCTTATTAATAACTAATATTGTAGGGTCATCAACAAGCCCTCTTCCACCATAATATATATTAATATTCATCTTATAATCCCCATATATATCAAAAAATAAATATTGTCACTTACCGTGATATACCAGTCAGAATATAGCATAAAATCTAGCTTATTTCAACCTTGAAGGATATAGCTGCAATTTTTAACACATCTCCATCAGAAAGTTTTTTACGTTCATGATTGCCAAGCCGTTCTCCATTAAGATATGTTCCGTTGGTAGCATTAAGATCCTCAACCAGATATTCATCATCTTTAAATGCTTCATGATATATACAGCAATGCATACGACTCACTACCTGTGCTTTTATTACAACATCTGACATCTTTTCAAAACTTCCTATTACATATGGATACTTATCCATGCATATTACCCCGTCTTCATTCTCGACCCCTCTTATATATATAAGCACTTCTCCTATAAGATTTTCTTTCTGCAATACAAGTTTTAATTCTTTTCTACTGTTCTTTTCCGGCATATATTCAGACAACAGCATTGTCTCATTGCATATATCGTCATACGAAACCGTTTTTTCTTCTATGCATTTGTTGTTTACATTGACACTCTCATTATATAATACCTGTGCTGTATCTTTCTTCACAACATATGGAATTGACTGTTTCTGCGTAAGTATAACAGACTGCAGTTTTTTATGTTCTTTTTTGCAAAATACTAATATTCCTATTCCGGCACCAACGCATATAAAACTCAGGACTGATGGGATTCTGAAAGGTATTAATCCTGGCACAAATATACCTAACAGACCAAAAGCCATACTTACTACACCAATAATAACTTTTCTTATATTAACATCTGATTCATCTGCCTTTTCTTCTTTATCCGAAATCATCTGTTCAGCTATAACAGTTTTTATTTCTTTATCCCGTTTTTCTGGCATATCCTGTATAACAGATTCTTCCTGTTTTTTTACTTTTTTAATCCCAAACATTCTCATAAGGTTAAATGGATCATAGTCTCCAACAATTACCTTCTGATACACTTCATATAATTGTACGATACTCTCCTTATCCAGACTATGATCAAAATGTTCCAATATAAATTCAAACAATATTTTGAGGCTTTCGTTAAAACTATATCCATTAACCTTTGTATGATACACAAACTGCAGCTTCTTTGTTCCAACATCCATATATATGAACCTGGGTTCTATCTTCACATGATCTATATCTAACATATAATCTTCTGCTATTCTTACCATTTCAGATATATTAACACATATGGATTTAACATCCTCCATTGTCATTTTCCCATATTCATAATACTTACTCAGCTGCTGTCTTGATGTAATGTCGTAATATATTCCATATCTGCCATTAACAGAATACATTGAGAATCTTAAAAAATGCTCTGGTTTATTGCGCCTAAGCATTTTGTACTGGTAATCATCATATTCAACATTATCTTCTATCACAAGATAATTACTGTTGTTCTGATGCTCATATTTTATATTAATATTTTCCTTCCCCAATATTAATCCTCCCCTAATTCTTAAGTTCTTTAAGTGCATTGACTGTTCTTATAGTTTTTTCTGGAGAACTCGTTCTTACAATTGATGCTTCTGGTTCTATTTTGTATTTTTTTGAAGAAATCACTCTTCTCTTAAGATATTCCTCCGTTTTTATTCTATACATGTCCGTATCTTCATCATTAAATCCCCCTAATTCTGTCTGGATAACAAACTGACTGTTAACGCTGCGCTGAATGAGATTATCATGTATATCACAACTTGCTCTCATAACAACAATAATTATCAACATAAACAATGGTGTAATAACCGCATTTTCCACTGTATATGATGCCCTTAACCACATATCATCACCCCCACATAAGATATAAATATAAAAGGTATAAATGGTATTGTATCTTTTCTTTTTAATCTTTTTATAATAAGCAGTACCCCAGAAATTATGCTTACAAACATCAATGCCATAAAAAATACTGATGTTGCCTTTTTTATGCCTGTAACAATTGCAATTATTCCCATAACAAGTGCATCAGCCGCACCCATTATATGACTAATTACACATATCACAACAAATACTGTTGTAACAACCAATATAATAAACATTTCATAAACATCCACTTTCTTATATCCAAATATATATTCTGCTATCTTTATGCCAATTGCCAGAATACTCATCACTATTATCATATATACTGGAACTGCTCTTCTCTTTATATCCATAAAAGACATTATAGCCAGCCCCGTTAACATAATCAGACTTCCCATATACCCCCTTTGGATTATGAATGTATACATTTTTTGCAACATTCCATTCCTTTTATTTTTTCTTTTTTCACTTTAAGAATTGTTCTTTGCAATGCATAACAACTATCAGATGCATGATATTTATCACCATAATCTGTGTAGTATACAATTTTTGATGCACCCTTGCACAAACTACATGGGTAATACTTTCCTCCAGAAGCATTTCTTAAATCTGTAATTTCAGCCAGCGATGCTGCTTTTATGTTTCTTACCAGATAACTACACATCTTCTCTATGTGATATACTTCACCATACTGTGTTATGTAAACATACTCAGATTCGTCATTGTTATTTAACTCAAATCCATCTTTTTCCTCTCCTAACCATATATCAGTTATTCTTTTTTCATATATTGTAATCTGCCTTTTCCCTAATATATTGAATGGATTCTTAACAGTATATTTTAAAGAAATTTTCACGGTAGAATTATCATCCGCTATATCTGAACCATAAAAGTTCCACCCTGTATTACCGCCAGCTATATAATGTTTCTTAGCATAATCGCTGCCAATTTCATCTACAAAAATAGCAAAAAATGTAGACTTATATATTTCTCCCGTCATAACCTGACTTGTATAAGAATATGTATTAAACTTTCTTAATGTATTATATAATGCATCATTTACATGCATCCTTATTGAAATTAACTGCAACAAAAACATTACTGCCGCAACAGCATATAATATAACAGGTATAACCAAAACCCCCTCTACAGTTGCTGATGCAGGAATGTCTCTTTTCATCAATTTTCGGTTAAAGTATGTCATTGACTGCTCTCCTCTCTTCGTAATTATTCCTGCATCGAACCGTTATTTAGAAGCATATGCCGCTAAACCATATTAAATATAAGAACAGCTTATTATCTGTACGTATGGCTGTCCTCTCCTAATAACACTAAACACTGCTGTTCCCGCCATACTCACAATATAATTTCTCATTCTGAAATCATCATGTCCCATACTTATCATCTTAATTTCCATTGCCCCCATAGTTCTGTAATTCTTATGTTCACTCCTTTCTAACATAAGCAGCATTCGTATATAATCCCTGTATTCCAAACCATCATCGTCTGTATCCTTGTCGGAATCAAACTTCATACCTAACAGATTTTCCAATGATAATTTCCAGTTTTTTTCGTTTTTCACAAGAGCAACTTTATTTCCTGCATACAAATCCCTCATATCCATTATTGCTTCACCATATGCCCACACCGACATTATCAGATATTGCCCGGCTTTAATAAGAGCCATATTACCTGTAAATCCTAATGCTCCTGCTGCAAATGAATACGCCTGCATTTTTTTTGACTTGTCTGTTATAAGATATGCCAGATTCATACCCGTTCTTATTCCTGATAATTCCAGCATTGTCTGTTCAAGATTTTCCTTATCACCGCTTTTTCCACACAGTATATATTCAAGCGTATAGTCAATACCGGCACTTTCATCGATATCCATATCAAGATAATCAGTAAAACAATTAAACTTCATCATTAGATACTCATTCATCAGAAACTGTTCCTTTATTTCTTCCGCCTTTGATTCCATACTCTCAATTTTCCCTGACATATCTGTTGCAAGACCTGCATAATTAACAGACTTTTCTGAAATATTATCTGTATCCATAACTAACGCCAGTATGCCATCAGTAATCAGCTGTCTTACTTTTCTTACAGCAGACAGACCGGAAGATTCTATAGAAAAATCCACTCCTGAATAATCAAACTTCATTCCCTTTGCGGACAATCCATATAACAACTGCCTGCATCTGACTACTGACGACATAACATCTCTGCTATTGTCATAATTAAGATTTTCTTCAAGTTTTTCAATCTGACTGCATACCCCATTAAGTACAATTAGATTTCTTGAAAGTGCCTGTCTCAGTTGTTGCATATCACACATTGTTTTCTTGTCTGACGCATTGTCTTCTTTCATAGACTTAAGATCCTCTATTAATTCATTACAAAGTTCTTCACCAAGAGTCTTTATTTCAGCAGAAACCTTTTCCATACATTCACCCAGTTTATTCTCTGCACCCGACTTTGCATCATCATATTCACCAAGCACCTCTAAAGCTTTCTCTGTCTGCTCTTTAGTTCCTCCAAGTACAGCTTTCAGCTTTATATAATTTCTCCTATATACATCCGAATATGAATTAATATAATCTTCCTCTTTTTGATTTTCTTCACTAGCTGCAACACCACTGGCATCTTCATACATATCATCTAATAATGCGGATACATCTGTGTAGCCAGGTTCCGAATTGTCAATACTCATGTATACTTTTTTCTCATCAACATATACTGAATCCATTGAAACAATCCCATTAACTGCCGATTTGGCAAAATATCCCCCTGATGATACAGGTTCCCCCCTTCTTATTACAATTCCCGTATCTGTTGTCTCAATCCCTTCAACATATTTAATGAGCTGAAGTATTTTTAAGTCCACCTCCCACAAATCCTTTTCACAATCCTGTATATCCGATGTTATCTCCTTGATTTTTTCTACTTTTTGAAGTTCCTTTTCCGACTGTCTCATAACATCTGCCATCTCTGAAAACAATCCATATTGCATATATGAAGCAATTTCTTTTCTAAGATATATTCCACCCTTATCAGTTATGTACTCAACATTATCCACATCAACCCCCATTAAAGAAACATTTTTCCCACAGGAATATATATTTTCTTCAGCATATTGTTCAATTCTTGCCTTAATATTATCGCTATATTGAAGAAGCAGAATATCATATTCACTCAACATATCGTTATGATACGCAGAAAATGCGCCTTCCACAGATAACATGCACGCTTCCTTAATCTGCGTATTATAAAAACAATCTGATGCTGATCTGACACATGTACATATCAAAGAAAATATTATTGTCATTGACAATGCTGCCATTACCGTTATCTGCGCCTTAAATGTCTTATTATTCAACAACAGCCTCCATTTATCAGATTTTATTAGCCTGATTTGTCATCTTAGAAAGAATTGAATTAACCAGACTTGTTATCTGTTTTTTGAATACAACAACCAGTCCCACAAGAACAATTGTTATCAACACAACCTCTACAACACCCATACCATCTTCACTATCCCAAAACTTTTTTATCGCATTCTTCATATTATCTTAACCTCCATAATTACCAGCTAAATCTGAAAAGACCATACTGCAGGAATCATAATTATTGCCATTACTATCATAAGCATCATCATCATTGGCATAAGCAGTTTAGTTGTAGCCTCTTCACCCTTTATCTTTGCCATATTCTTTCTTTTTTCAAATGCATCAGCCGTCTCCTCTTCAAGAAGACGCCGTAACTCTTTAGTCCCTTTTCTGATATTAGTCTGCAATAATGCTGCAAGCTTCATATATTCTCTCGTATCGCATCTTTTTCCAAATTGTTCATATGCCTTTAATTCGGATATTCCTGCCTGAATATTATAATCAGTCTTACATATCTCATCATATACAGGTCTGCGTACCGCCTTGCCATGTTCTATGTTATCCTTATAATCAGCCGCTATTTTATGCCATGCCATTCTTGTAGTCATTCCAGCACCAAGAAGCAATGTCAATTTCGATACAACTTCTGAATAATCATATAACAGTTCCTTTTTTCTCTTTATAGCATTGTCCTTTACTTTCTTTTTATCAGCTATAATTACTACTAATATAGCTGCCCCTCCAAGAAGGACAAATAATAACGGAGACACAGGCTTTTCACTTTCCTCATAGTATACTTTGCTGTCTGCTATATACTGTGGAAGGTTAATATTTCCATCCATTCTGCTACTACTGACAGCTGCTTCTATATCCTTTTGTGCCTGTATTTTTCTCCTATCTCCTGTACCATATTCTGGTGAATATACCGTTACTGTAAAATCGTATTCACTTTTATAATCCTCATATTCCATAATCAGCTTAAGTTCTACATTCTGACACTCATTTTCTAAAAAACTAATATTATTAACATTACCGTTATAATTAATAAGTTCATAATTTCCTGAATACCATGTCAAAGAAACTACACCTCTCTGTGCCGTTTCTGGTAATACAAGATTGCTAGTTACATGTTCAAGATTTTTATTTCTCCCACACATAATTCCAGCTATCTCCTCATATGCCTTTTCAAAGCATACGGCAGCTTCATCCTGTGACATAATTCTTGGTGCGATTTCAACATCAACAGATGTTATGCTCTCTCCATCTTCACCTACGACATTAATTCTCTTTACCTGTGTTTCTTCTCCAGGTTCAGGACGCTCTATACTGCAAAACAACTTATCTGAATTGTCCGTCATAAACATACTGATTACAGCCATGGCTGCACTAATAACAATTATTAATAATACCTTTCTTTCTTTTTTAAACTTCAATATTAACTATCCTCTTTGCCCACATATCAGAAACAACATATACCGCCAGACACACCGTCATAATAATTATTCCAGCAATATTACCATACAAAGGCTGTATAAATTCTTTGGCAGTCACCTTTAAATATATAACGATAACAGCAGGTATAAGACTCATTACTCTCTGTTCCATTTTTTTGCCACTTATAATAGTGTCAACCTCTGACATAACCTCTTCCTTCTGCTGTATAATCTGCGCTGTATTCTTTATAACTGCCATTAAATCTCCACCACTTCTCTTGGCATATCTGAATATCTCCGCAAAATACATGATATCCTCTACTTTACTTTCCTCCGCAAAATCATCTAATATATCCTCAAGATTCTCATTCTGCCCAAGCCTTATAACTATAAGTTTGAACTTTACAACAATATCAGAATCATCCCCATACATAAGAGTAAGTTCATCTACAGCCTGTCCAAATGCATTCTCTATTGAATATCCAACATTTAAAGCAAATGACACTGCAATAATTCCATCTTTAAATTTCTTCTTAAAGTTCTTCTTATCATGAACAATCCTTTCCTTTATTCTCTGCCTGTAATGAATATACACATACGGTGAAAGAATAACCGCCATAAAAACATTTTCATAAAATATGTATGCTGCAATCAGAACAATAATTATCCCCTCTAATATGTACCTTTCGTTACCATTCACTAAACCCTGCAGCTTCAAGCTTCTGCGTTCTGTTAAACACATTATTCTGCCTGACAAGCGTACCAGTAACTTTTCCATTCTTATCCTGACTGTTTTCAACAAACTTAAACAATGGCGTAAGTGCAATCTCACCATTAATGCAATTTCCGACTTCTGCAATCTGAACCACCTTTCTGCTCTTATCCCTTAGCCTTGCAAGATGAACAATAATATCAATAGCTGATGATATCTGCGCCCTGATTGCTGACACAGGCATATCCATTCCCATAAGTACCATTGTTTCCAATCTCGTCAGCATATCTTTGGGACTATTGGCATGTCCTGTAGACAGACTTCCGTCATGCCCTGTGTTCATAGCCTGTAACATATCTATTGCCTCTGCTCCTCTTACTTCTCCAACTACAATACGATCCGGGCGCATTCTTAGGCTTGCTTTTATCAAATCTCTTATACTCACTGCATTAGTTCCCTCTGAATTTGCCACCCTCGCCTCAAGCCTCACAATGTTATTAATGTTGTGAAGCTGTAGTTCAGCAGAATCTTCAATTGTAATTACCCTTTCATCATCTGGCACATAATCTGACAACACATTTAAAAATGTTGTTTTTCCACTTCCTGTTCCACCTGATATGAAAATGTTATACTTGCTCTTAACAAGCTTTTCTAAAAACTGTGCCGCCTCTGGAGTAATAGATTCCAATTCAATAAGTCTGTCTATCGTGATGGGCTTATTGAAGAATTTTCTTATAGTTATTATTGGTCCATTAATTGCCACTGGTGGAAGAACAATACTGACCCTCGAGCCATCTTCAAGTCTTGTATCAGCTATTGGAGATGCTTCGTTAACCATATGGTTTGACATAGCTGCAATCCTCTGTGCCACATCTGACAGTTTATTCTCACTTTCAAATTTTTTGTTCCATCTTTCTATAGAACCATTCCTCTCCATGAATATACTGTCACTGCCATTCACCATTATTTCGGTTATGCTGTCATCTTCAAGTAATTCCTGCAAAATATCCAGTTTTTTAATAGAGTTATATAAGCGCTGTTTAAGTTCTTCCTTCTGCCTTATCGAAATCACATTATTACGGCTTTCATCATATATGCAGGCATCTATCACCTCATATAGTTCACTGTCAGCAACATCTCTGCCAATGTCCAGTCTTTCATATACATGCTTTCTTAGCTTAATGTAGAGTTCGTCCATTATATTTCCTCTATTCCTGCTGTTCTGCATAATTCTTCATAAAAACTGCAAAAAGGCAGCCGCCCCCATATATCATCATTATTAATGTTCTCATCTTCATTAACATGTATCTTTTTAAAAGTTGCTGCAATATTATCCAACCCCTGCTCAAGAAGATATTTTTCAAAATTCTTAAACCTCATATTCTCTATATAATTGCCTGTTTCACATATATATATTTCATCACAACAATCCATCATATTCCAAGGCATGCGTATTCCATCCCCAATATCAATTACAATATTCGAATATCCAAGTTCCCTTCCTATTGCCTGAATAAATGTCCCAATTTCTTCAGGTTTTATATCATCAATATCTTCTGCGCAGGACGCATCCGGTATATAATCCAGCCTTTCATAATGACTTATGGCATTAACAATATTTTTATGAAACTGATTATGATTTTGTCTGAATGCATATAATGCATCAGAAAGATTTTCATTCTCTTCATCCTTCAGGATTCCTTTAAACCCATAAAATGTTTCAAAATTAATAAAAAGTGTGTTCCCATGCTCTGACATCAGTCTTGCAACTGCCAGTGACAACATCATTCTTGCAGTATTATTAAATCCATATATACCTGTCACTTTAAGGCTTCCCCTTTTTTGAGCCCGGTCTTTCTTCTCATATCTCATTACAGACTGTAGAAGCTGATATGACGGCTGATACTTACATATTCCAACCAGTCCTTTTTCTTCCCTTGAATTAATCTCATCTGCTTCACGCTCCTCCTCACACAACACGACAGTCTTAGTTCCCGTTCTATATGCGTTATACCCATATGCTCCTTCACATATCATAAGCATATCAGCTTCTTTTTCCTGCAGGTACTTATCAAGTTCATGTTCCTTAGTAAAAACCTGTGCATTATAGGGAATATCATTATCATCATTAATTACAGACATAAGCCGTTTCGCATAATTTTCGTCTGAATCATATATAACGCAAATGTTATTCCTGCCCATCTGTTCACCCCCTATGTAATATCATTCATAAAACCACAACACACCTGTATACCAACACAACAACATATCCAGTCAGAACCCCCACTGCATAATGAAAGCCATGCGCCTTTATTCCGCTGCTCCCCATACTGACCTCTCTGGTCTTTTTTAAAAACAACTCAACAATTCCCGTAAAAATCCCTGTAATAAGAGATACAACCATAAGCTGTAGTACAAATTCCAATCCAGTCAACATTCCAATTACTGCCAAAAGCTTTACATCCCCTGCACCTACAGCCCTGATTATATATAGAAATGTCATTCCCGCTAATCCCGCCAGAGTTCCAAGAATATAATTTCCTATATATTCACCTGTAAAAGCTCTTATAACAATAACACTCACGCCTACAACAATACCTGCAACAATAAGCCTGTTCGGTATTCTGAATTCTCTCAGATCATGTACTGCTGCTACAATAACTAATACCAGTGCAATAATGACTGATATAATATCCGGCACTTATCCACCTCCTCAAAAAAACATGTATAGAATTACCATTTACTGCCTATACTTCTAATAAAGGCATATGATGCCCCTAATCTTGTGCATTAAGGAGTAATTCTATTGAAAATGTTTGGTAAAAAAAAGAGTCCTGCTACATATGATGAAAAATACCTGCTACAGGAACTTATGATGACTAAAAAGGCAATGTATACTGCCTATTCTAATCTTGATAATGTTACTGATCCTGACCTGATAGACTGTTATATCTACCAGCTTAATTCAGAACAGAAACGGTACAATTACCTTCTTGCAAAGGCAAAAGAATCTCAGTTATCCACGTCTGGATTCTGATTCTATAAGAATTGTTGTGTTGTACAGATACTATATATTCTATTCAATAAATTGTCAATACCTTTTCTATATTTTTATTTAAAAAATCATATGAATTCTAATTGACATTTCGCAAAAGCTAATATACCATTTATACAAGAAATACTTTTTATGAATAACTCATAATTAATTATTATAGAGGTGATGCACTATGAAATCGAAGAAAACCAATCCTTTTGTGATAACAACTTTAATATTCTTTATGACAACTGTAATGTTCGGTCTTCTGACCACCGGTGTCATTATTAAGTACCGAAAATCAACCGTTGCAACTAATACCGATAAGCTTAGCAATGACGAGATTGAGAAACTAAAGTCAGAAGAGAAAGAGGATCTTCTTTCTGATATGAAGTTAAGATTCACTAACGGTGAAGGTTCTCTTTCTATACTTAAGAGCTATTTCCCTGATAATATAGTCTATGTGAACAATAAGAATCAGTATGTATTTGCGCAGATACTTCCTGAACTTGCGAAGAATAATTATAAGGATGAGAATTTCAAGCAGGATGATAAAGGAATTATTACATACAATGAAGACGGTAAAGTTACAACACATATGGGTGTTGATGCCTCGAAGTTTCAGGGGAATATTGACTTTAAGAAATTAAAAGAACAGGGCGTTGAATTTGCCATGTTAAGATGTGGTTTCAGAAGCTATGGCAATGGAATCCTGAACACTGATTCTTCATTTGATACATTTGCAAAAGACGCAATAAAGAATAATATTAAGATTGGCGCATACTTCTTCTCATCTGCAATTACGAAACAGGAAGCTATAGAAGAGGCTGATTATGTTCTTGATATTATCAAGCCTTACAAGATTACATATCCTGTAGTTATTGACTTTGAGGAGATTTCGGGCGATTCATACAGACAGGAGAATCTGACTACTGAAGAACTTACAGATATCATAATCGCATTCTGCGACAAGATAGAAAAAGCAGGCTATAAGCCAATGATATATTCCAACCTCAAGGGATTCGTTGGAAGACTTGACCTTACCCGCTTAGAAAAATATGAGAAGTGGTTTGCCTACTATTCAGACACACCTTACTTCCCATATGAATTCTCTATATGGCAATACACTGAATCAGCTAAGTTAGACGGTGTCAGTGGTAATACCATAGATCTTAATATTAGTTTTAAAGATTACAATTAATTGTGACTCACATGCTCACTGCGGAATTTCTCAATCATTTCCCTTGTGAGACTGATATGGTCATCAATTACATCTATATCATCTGCCTTGACCCATGTGCCGACCGATAACTCATCTTCTTCAAGAGTTATTGTGTCGTCACCGTCAAGCTCACAGAAGTAACCAAGAAGCTGAGAACCGCTGAGTCCCCAAGGCTGGCTCTTATAATAGGTGATATTTTTAACCTTCACACCTACTTCTTCCATAACTTCTCTGCTTACAGTTTCCTCTGTTGTTTCACCAATCTCAGTGAATCCGGCAATAAGCGCATAATTCCTATAAGTTCTTCCCGCATATTTAGTAAGAAGAATTCTGTCCTTATCTGTAACTGCAACAATAACAGCCGGACATATCTTAGGAAATACCATATTCTTACAGCAGTAACAGCGTAACATTCTCTGCTTGTCATCATGCTTGAGTGGTTTTCCGCATCTTCCGCAGAAATGATTATCCCTGTACCAGCCATACAGATGAAATGCAGTAATAGCCGCATAAGCATGCTCTCTTGGCTGTGCCTTACGGAAAGAATCGACTCCTATGAATTCATATCCTCTGACAAAAGAATACATATCCTTGTGTACAGCTGAATCAGCCATCTCTCCCAAGAATGTGCCTCTTTCGAGGCTTCCCGTCTTTCTTGCGAGGAAAAAATGTTCCTCATCAATTGACAACAGATATATGAATTCAAAGTTATCCACAGCTTTGTCTCCGTAAGAGGACTTTATCCCCTGAACGAACTCATCATACTGTGGATATATTAATACATTTTCTTCAGGATTCTGTGAGTTAAAATGTCCTGATGGTCTTGCAAGCAACGAGGAACCCTGAAAATAAAACACAGTATCCCCTTTGCCTGGCTTAAGATTCTTATACTGGTTGTCCAGATGTTTTGGCCATATATCCTGTATCATATCAGAAGAACACCATCTCTTCCTTAGGTGCACCTGTCTTTTCTACGCTTTCAACGTAAAGAACAGGACCTTTCTTCTTATATGCCATCTGGAATTCATACTTAATAGTAGCTGTAACCCATATCCATTCTCTGTTCTCAAGAGAAGCTATGTTGTTGTAGAAGCTGATATAACCAATAAACTGTGTATCTTCTGCACAGCATGTCATAACCTTTCTTCCCGGAACGAAATTCTTATCCTTAAAGTACTTGTTCTTAAGAACCTGTCCCTTGAATCTTACCTTCTTACCTGCGTATACTTCCGGTCTTTCAGACACATCCATATACCAGATACCATAATCTTCGTCATCAACCTGAATAACATCAGCATTGATATCGTATGGAAGCTGTTCAGATATAGCAACCTGGTCACCCTTCTCGTCCTCGAAGATAATCTGAAGTGCAGGATTTAATGCTCTCATGCTTCTTCTGTAGCTGCCAAGATCCATACCTGACTTGCATCTGTTAAAGATAACCATATCAGCATATTTAACAGACTCTGCAATAATAGACTTCATGTTAGCCCACTGTAAGCCAAATGAATTAGCATCAACTAAAGTTATAGACTGGTATACCTGCCATCCTCTTGGCTTCTCACTTCCAAGAATAAGTGCAGGATCCCACATTCCGTTATATTCAACAATAACAATCCATGGATCATACTTCTTGTCCAGTTCATTAAGAGTCTTGATATTAAAATCTTCCTTTTCAACAACAACCATATCAACTCCGTTGTCCTTAAGAAGCTTCTCGCTATACTCCTCTTCGCCTTCTTCACACACAATAAGAAGTTTATTCTTAGCGTCTGCAAACTGTCCCATTGCTATAGTATCGGAGATAAATCTTGTTTTACCACTGTCAAGCTGACCGTTAATCAAGAAAATCGGAATCTGATATTCCTCATTTGCCATATTTATCCTCATTTCCGCGCATTTGCGCTATCATTTCATTATAAATGCGTTGTAAAAATGTGTTCTTCTATTAAACACTGATTAAACTTCAAAAAGTTCCTTAAGTGCATCTTCCTTAAGTTCAGAACCGATTACACAGATTCTTCCTGTGAAATCAGCACTTCCCTCACGAATCTCATATTCTTCTGGTACAAGGTCGAAATACATCCATGTTCCATCTGTACAAGGAAGCATACCCTTAGAACGGAGAACCTTACCATAATCTTCACTCTCAGAAAGCTTCTTTAATATGCTGTCAAGCTCTGCCTTCTCATACTTCTTAGGAGTCTCTGTTCCCCAGCTTGTAAATACGTCATCTGCATGGTGATGGTGATGATCATGGTCATGGTCATGATGATGTTCGTGCTCGTGCTCGTGGTCGTGATGATGCTCATGTTCCTCATCATGGTCATGATGATGCTCATGCTCGTGGTCGTGATGATGCTCATGCTCGTCATCATCATCATCATGATGTCCTCCGCAACAGCAGCACTCTCCATCTTCATGATGATGGTGGTGGTGGTGCTCCTTCTCATGCTCCTCATAAGCCTTCTGCGCTGCCTCTGCAAGCATGTCTAACTCAAGGTTAGTAACATTCTCCATTGCACCAAGAATCTTAGTTCCGTCAATATCATCCCAAGGAGTTGTGATAATATGTGCATTAGGATTAACACTCTTAATAAGCTCAATAGCTGTCTTTAACTTCTCTTCAGAAACATTCTGTGTTCTGCTTAAAATAACAGTTCCTGCATGCTCAATCTGGTTATTAAAGAATTCACCAAAATTCTTCATATATACCTTAACCTTAGATGCATCTGCAACTGTTGAAGCACTGTTAAGAACGATTTCATTCTCAATGTGAAGGTCTTTAACCGCTTTGATAACATCTGAAAGCTTGCCTACTCCTGAAGGCTCAATAATAATTCTGTCTGGATGATACTTATCAACAACCTCCTTAAGAGAAGTTCCGAAATCACCAACAAGTGAACAGCAGATGCATCCTGAATTCATCTCTCTTATCTCAACACCAGAATCTTTAAGGAATCCTCCATCAATACCGATTTCACCGAATTCATTCTCAATAAGAACTACCTGCTCTCCCTTTAAGGCTTCCTTTAAAAGCTTACTTATAAGAGTTGTTTTACCTGCTCCCAAAAAGCCTGAAATTATATCTACTTTAGTCATCTTAATCAACCTTTCTGCAGTATATGACTGCTCTTTTATCTCATATTTTCAATTATACACTTCTTGTCAATCCCTATTTGAAAAGAAAATGTAAAATTTTATTAAAAATATTTAATCAGACAGAGATTCCCATGCTCTGTCTTAATTCATCTGCCTTCTCGCCAATCTTTCTTAACCTGTGGTTTACACCCGATTTACCAACCGGGGGGTCTAACAGCTCACCTAATCCCTGAAGACTCATGTCAGGATTCTCGAGTCTTAAAAGAGCAACCTGCATCAGACTGTCACTTAAACTGTCAAGCCCGACAGTATCTCTTATAAGTTCAATATCCTTAATCTGCTTGACCGCCGCTTCAATTGTCTTGTTAAGATTAGCAGTCTCACAGTTTACCTTTCTGTTGACATCATTACTGATTCCCTTAAGAATCATGACATTGTACAGGTTCATCTGCGAAACAACCGCTCCCATAAGATTAAGCGTATCAGTAATATTATTGCCTTCTTTCATATACACTACAAAACTGTTTTTTCTTACAATAACCTTGGCATCGAGTCCGAAAAAACGCAGCATATCCATAAGAATATCAGCGTCCTCCTCATATTTGCACACAATCTCATAGTGATAGAACTTGTTCGGGTCACTTATAGAACCTCGTTCCATAAAAGCTCCTCTTATAAATGCTTTCTTACAGCAGTCCATAGCTACAATTCTTGCGTCAACAAACACCGGTTCAATCTGTGTAAACCGGTCGTCGCACCATTTTAATGTCTGCAATATCTTAGCAACATCACTCTGTCTGGTTATCCTTATAATAGTTTCCTTGCCATTCTTAACCATTTCATTCGTATCAGCATCCATCTTAATGCTAAATATTCTCAATAACAGGTCACTGAATTTCTCAACTGACAATTCGTTCTCTGTAACGAATTCCAGACATAATTCTCCATTATCTGTCTCGCTTACATTGCCAGACATTCCCATAAACGCAGCAAATTCCGCAATCTGGCAATGCCTCGCGGAATCTGTTTTCTTAACTAACTCTTCTTTTACTTCTGATGAAAATGACATACTTAACCTTTTCTCTTAGAATCTTTCTCAATATCTCTATGCTCAACCTTACATCCATACTCAGTCCTGCTTATAAGCTTATAGATTTCATTAGCAAGAGTAACTGAACGATGCTTTCCTCCTGTACAGCCAATTGCAATAACAAGGCTGTTCTTTCCTTCCTTAACATAATTAGGCAGAAGGAACTTCAATAAGTCATCTATCTTTTCCAGAAATTCTGTTGTCTCCGGAGCTTTCTTCACATAATCCTGTACAGGCTTATCATTACCGGTAAGGTGTTTAAGTTCTTCAATATAATATGGATTAGGCAGAAATCTCACATCAAACACAAGATCTGCGTCTGCAGGTATTCCATATTTGAAACCAAAAGAAAGAACTGTAACAAACAGATTCTTGAAATTCTTATCGTCAAAGAATATGCCCTCAAGCTCTGCCTTAAGTTCCCTTGTAAGCATCTGGCTTGTATCGATTATAACATCTGCTCTTTTCTTTAAGAACTTAAGCTCATCTCTTTCCAGCTTTATTACATTATCTATTCTGTCATGATCATCCATTGCAAGCGGATGTGTTCTTCGCGTTTCCTTGTATCGTTTTACAAGTACATCATCACTTGATTCAAGAAACAGAATTGTATAGTTAAAATGCTTATTAAGCATATCATCAAGCACTGAATCCAGCTCAGCAAGTGCGTGACCACTTCTTATATCTACACCAATTGCTATGTTGCTATATCCGTCTTCTCCCGCATTGGCAAGCTCTGCAAACTTAGGAATCAGAGAGATTGGCATATTATCGACACAATAATATCCCTCATCTTCTAATACATTAAGTGCTGTAGATTTACCTGCACCTGACATACCTGTAACAATAATCATCTTCATCTTATCATCTTCTCTTTCTTATCTGCCTTTAATTACTGGTCTGTTTAATTATAACAAGCCTTAGAATCCAACCTTTACAACTTCCAGTTCCAGCCCGACACCGAACTTTTCCATAACTTCACTCTTAATATAATCCGTAAGCTCGCATACATCCTTCGCAGTTGCATCGCCCTTATTGACAACGAATCCTGCATGCTTCTCCGATACCTGTGCGCCACCTCTTGCACAACCCTTAAGACCTGCATCCTCAATAAGCTTTGCTGCAAAATATCCTTCCGGTCTTTTAAATGTGCTTCCGGCACTAGGATACTCAAGTGGCTGCTTCTGCCTTCTCTTAGCTGCCAGCTCTGATATATTATTTCTTATTATATCCGGTTCACCTTTTCTTAATTTCAAAGTTGCTTCAAGAACAATCATATTGCTTTTCGCTACAATACTTGTTCTGTATCCAAGCTCAAGTTCATCTGCTGGAAGCTCCCTGATAACACCTTCATCATCAATAACCTTTGCACTGACAAGAATATCCTTGAACTCCCCACCATAAGCACCTGCATTCATTCTTACAGCACCACCTATGCAACCCGGAATACCTGTTGCAAATTCAAATCCGGCAATTCCATTAGCAGCAAGCTGGTTGCCAAGTCTTGTAAGCTTCATGCCTGCACTTGCTTTGACAAGCACTTCATCTGAATTATCCTGTGAATCCTGAAGAAACTCATAATCTGAAAAACCATCGCCAAGCTCAACTACAACTCCCCTGAAGCCTTCATCACTCACAAGAATATTGCTGCCATTTCCAATAACAATATATTTAATGTCCGATTTTTTCAAAAATGCGATAACATCTGCTATCTGCTTTTCTGCCTGTGGTGTTACATAATAATCTGCAGCACCTCCGATTCTGAATGTAGTATGTGTCTTCATTAGTTCACCTGTTCTTACATTCCCGGCACCAAGCATTGATATTAATGCTTCTGATAACATTTTATTATCCATATAATCTCACTATCCTTAATACTAATTTCCAAGAATAAGCTTTGCTGCTCCATACATTCCTGCATCATTGCCAAGTGCAGCCTTAACTATCTTAGTCTGTCTGCTCGCATGGAACACACATTCCTTATAATACTTATCAATAAGATTGATAAAATATTCCCCTGCGGCAGAAACTCCGCCACCAATTACAAATACCTCCGGGTCAACCATTCCCGCTGCACATGCAAGTCCTTTTCCAAGATACCTGCATACATACTCTGTTACCTGTATAGCAAGGGCATCTCCTCCCTTAGCCTCGTCAAATATAACCTTTGCCGATATGTATGGCACACTTCTTAAAGATGAAGGCATGTCACTTTCTGCAAGCATACGGTTAGCCGTTCTTACAATTCCAGTTGCAGAAGCAACCTGCTCAAGACATCCCTTCTTTCCACAGTTACAGCTCTCAGTCTCACCTTCAACAAGTGGAAGATGACCTATCTCACCTGCTGCACCGTTAAATCCATAAAGAGGCTTTCCATCAATAATAACTCCACCGCCTACACCGGTTCCAATCGTCACCATTACCATGCTGTTATATTCGCTTCCACCGCCTACCCAGAATTCTCCGAGTGCTGCCATATTGGCATCATTACCAATCTTAACAGGAATACCTGTAAGCTCAGACAGTGCATTGGCTGCATTAAATACTCCCCAGCCCAAGTTGATACATTTGTTGACAGTTCCATCCTCAAGACATGCACCAGGAAGTCCCATTCCGATTCCTGCCACATCCTCTGTTGTCATATTCATATCTGCAAGAACGCCCTTGATATACTCACTTATATCAGGCAGAATCAGGCTTCCACCCTCATCCTTTCTTGTAGGAATCTCTTCTTTTCTTAACAGTTCACCTTCTTCAGAAAATGTACCACATTTGCAGGTTGTTCCTCCAACATCAATTCCAAATATAATCTTACTCATCGTCATCCTCCCCGCCTCTCATAAGATTTTCCTGTACTCTTCTGTATAATTCCTTCGCTGCATTATATCCCATCATCTTCTGTCTATGGTTGACCGCTGCTGACTCAACAATTACAGCAAGATTACGTCCTGGTCTTACCGGTAGCGTATGGCACACAACCTTATTGCCAAGATATTCTATGTATTCTTCCTCAAGTCCAAGTCGGTCATACTCTCTGTCCTTGTTCCAGTCCTCAAGCTTGATAACCATATCTATTTCCTGAGTTTCCTTAACACTTTCAACACCGAAAAGTGTCTTGACATCAATAATACCAATGCCTCTAAGCTCTATAAAATACTTGGTAACTCCCGGTGCGCTTCCAACCAGAGTCTCGTCACTGACCTTTCTGATTTCAACCGCATCGTCAGTTACAAGACGGTGTCCTCTTTTTATAAGTTCAAGTGCAGCTTCGCTCTTACCAATACCAGACTCACCTGTGATAAGTACACCTACACCATATACATCAACTAAAACACCATGGATTACGATACATGGTGCAAGCTGAACCTTCAGCCAGCGTATTACTTCTGCTGTAAATGAAGATGTTGCCTGGTCTGTCATAAGAAGAGGTATCTGATACTTAACCGCAAGTTCAATAATCTTAGGCTCTGGCTTTATACTCCTGCAGAATATAATACATGGAATATTACTTGACAAAAGCTGCATATATCTTTCATATCTCTCCTGCTCAGAAAGACTCGCAAGATAAGCATGCTCGACATTACCAATAATCTGTAATCTGTCATTATCAAACTGGTCATAAAAACCTGTAAGCTGCAAAGCCGGTCTGTTCACATCAGGCAGATTAAGCCAGATTCCTGACACATCTATCTGTGGTGTAAGATTAACAAGATTCATTTTTTGGATAACTTTAGATAACTTTACCCTCTCTTTACCATTATTCATATATTCTATGCCTCCAAACTCATGTTTACGATTTCATATATCCTAAGTTTATCACAGACAAGCTCTAAATGCTATTATAAAAGTATTATCAATGAAAGAATTTGTATATATTCTCTGCCACATTTTCAGTAATACCATCAGCCTTCATAAGCTCATCCACTGATGCCTGCCGTATCTTTTCTATATCAAGAAAATGCTTCATAAGTGCCTTTCTTCTTACAGGTCCGATTCCTTCAATCGAATCAAGTACAGAAGATACCTGTGCCTTATCTCTTAAGCTTCTGTGATAAGTTATTGCAAATCTGTGTGCCTCATCCTGCACCCTTGTAATCAGCTTAAAGCCCTCGCTGTGCTTATCTATCGGTATCTCAATATTGTTATAATACAAACCTCTTGTGCTGTGGGTATCATCTTTTACCATACCACACACAGGAATATTAAGTCCCAGTTCCTTAAGTACATCAAGTGCAATATTCACCTGACCGCGTCCGCCATCCATCATAATAAGGTCTGGATATCTCGAAAATCCATGACTATCCTCGAGTCCTTCCCGCTCACGCATACCTCTTGTAAAACGTCTTGTCAGAACCTCACGCATGCTCTTATAATCATCCGGCCCCTTTACTGTTCTTATCCTGAACTTGCGATAATCATTCTTCTTTGGTTTTCCATCCTCAAAAACGACCATTGAGCCAACACTTTCAACGCCATTTGTATTAGATATATCGTAAGCCTCTGCTCTGTGAAGTGTCCCAAGTCCAAGCCATCCGGCAATCTCTTTCATAGCTCCTGTTGTCCTGCTCTCCTCACGCTTAATCTTCTCCGCATCCTGTGTAAGAACAAGCTGGGCGTTCTTATATGCAAGCTCAACCATCTTTTCCTTGTCGCCCTTCTTAGGTGTGACAATACTTACCTTGCGACTCTTTCTTGCACTAAGCCACTGTGCTATTGTATCCGCATCCTCTATCTCGTACTGCACCATAATAATATTAGGTATAAATGGAGTTCCGCCGTAATACTGTTTCATAAATTCCGAAATAATGTCGCTCTTAGAGTCACCTTCGGCAACCTTCATATGAAAATGATCTCTTCCAAGAAGCTTGCCCTGCCTGATAAAGAACACCTGCACAACTGCGTCCTGACCGTCACTTGCACACGCAATGACATCTCTGTCATTAACATCATCTGCTGTAATCTTCTGCTTCTGTGCAACCTGCTTGACACTCATTAACAGGTCTCTGTATCTTGCAGCTTCCTCGTATTCCATCTTCTCAGACGCTTCCTGCATCTGCGTTGTAAGCCTGTCCATAATCTTCTTGTAATCACCATTTAAGAAAGCTACAACCTCATCAATTCTTCTTCTGTATTCCTCACCGCTTACATATCCCTGACATGGTGCATCACACTGTCCGATATGATAATTAAGACACGGCCTGTCCTTGCCCTCATCTTTAGGCAGATTTCTGTTACAGGTTCTTACCTTATACAGTTTGCATAGAAGTTCAATAGTGTCCTTGACTGCTGCCGCAGAAGTGTAAGGACCGAAATACTTACCTGCTCCATGCTTCATCTTTCTTGCAAAAAGTACCCTTGGATACTCTTCACCAACGGTAATCTTAATAAAAGGATAACTCTTGTCATCCTTTAGCATGGTATTGTACTTAGGCCTGTGCTCCTTGATAAGATTGCACTCCAAAACAAGCGCCTCAAGTTCAGAATCTGTGATAATATACTCAAAGTACTGAATATGTGACACCATCTGCACAATCTTGGCAGACTTATTCCTGCTGCTCTGGAAATACTGCCTTACACGATTCTTTAAAATCTTCGCCTTACCTATATATATTATATTGTCCCACTTATCATGCATAATATAAACTCCCGGTTTTGCCGGGAGTTTCTTAAGCTCTTCTTCTAAATTAAACATACTACAAGCTTCTTCAATCCTCTGGCTTTCTTAAGTGCGTAGCTTCGCACCTGTCTTATAGTATTTATTATCCCAGTTATGTCAGCTTTGTCAACACATTTTACATTACCAAATCTGACCGCAAGTATTGTCTGCACTGCTTTCTCAAGTCCCATATTCTTAAGATTCGCATCCTGTGCAGTTATTTCTAATATATATTCTTCATAATCAATTCCAGGTTCTCTCTTATATCCCAGACAAGCAAGAAGCTTTTCAAGATAAGAATACATTTTCATAAGCTTTACTTCATCTACTGAACTGCTTCTTAATAAATGTATTCTTGATACTATCCTGATTGCAGCCATTGCAATTAATATAAGAACTGCCAATATTGCTGTACATACCACAATCAGAATTGAATTAATATGTATCTCACCTGAGAAGCTGTCAGTATCAGAGACAGCTTCCTGCGCAGTACTTTCAGTCCCCGGCTCATCTGTATCATCAACTGTCATATTTTCATCAACTGATGAATTACTATTGTCAGACTGGCTCTGTCTCTCACTTTCATCCTGTGTGGAACTTTGCTCAGTATCCTCAACTTCTCCATAGCCAGGTGTTGCATCAACAATAACCCATCCATATCCATCAATATATGCCTCAACCCATGCATGAGCTGCATTGTCGTAGACATCATATTTCATATACTTATTGCTCTGCCCGTCAGTATAATATGCGCCTGTATTGGTATTAACCGTATATCCTGCACAATACCTTGCCGGTATACCCGCACATCTTAATATAACTGCTGCCGAGGTAGCAAAATATGTACAATACCCTCTCTTGCTTTCTCTTAAGAAATACTCAACAACGCTCTTTCCCTCCGGCACCCTTCCTGGTTTAAGAGTATATGTATAATTATCTTTAAGATAAGATACTATTTTCTGTATATATTCAACCTTTTCATCTACTGTCTGTAAATTCCTCTTTCCAAACAGTTGTGCTACAACAATTCTGTCATCTTCAGATACATCAAGATACTGCCCGTGTGCATAGCTTTCATATGAATTAACGATAGCAGAGTTTCTGTATTTCTTCATAAGCTGCCCCATGCGGGAGTAATCCTCAAAGCTTCCCCGTGCTATACGGTAATCAAGTGACGAACCATATACATTGCCATCTTTACTTCTGAATGTCTGCTGATAATAGAAAAATCTGTCAGCAAGCAGTTGTTCGTCTTCATCAAGCGTATATATTTTTCGTTTCACAAGATTAAGTGCAAACTCGGACACAGCACTCTCATAAGAATACTGAGTTTCCCTTGTATCCGACCATCGCTGCCAGCTGTTATTCTTGAAATCCCTTCCCATAAATACCTTGGCATAGGCAATTCCGATATCAGACATTGTATTAAGCTCTCCTGCGTATACATTTCCATAATAGACCTCGTCAACCTGTCCAACATCACCATTTCCTATTCCTACAGTCGCATTAACCTTCGCCTTATCATCCTCTGTCTCTGATTTATTTCCCTGAAGGTCTATGCCAAATCTGTCATAAACAACATCTGTTACCATATTTCTTGCATCATCAAAGAAAGAATTTCTCTTATATGTTTCCTGAGGAATAATAAATGTTAAAACTGCCGCTATAACTGCTGATATTATTACAGCCGTTTTGGCACCCTGGTTAGTTTTTATCTTCTTATTCCTTAGTGCCATTGAATCAAAGATAAAAAGAACACAGAAAATAATGCTTATGATATCAGGAACAATAACCGCCGCAATAAATACACTAAGCAGAGGCATAGTTATTGCCAGACTCACTAGCATATTAGGAAACACATTAACTTCCAAAGCTGCAAGGACTGCTATAATTATAATAACAACCACACATACGCATCTTACGGAAGCCGCACCGGCACTCTCTACCGTTAGTACATTACTGCTATCCACAGGTCCTGTAAAAGATGCCCTTGATATAAACACATTTATAAATGTTGTGATTCCATTAATAAAAGAGCCTATATTAATTACGAGATATACCACCGGCAAAACAGCCATTCCCATAATCCTTATAAGCCTTGCATTCTTTCCGTAACAGGACAGCATAAATGTATACACAACACTGAATATCAGTGAAACAAATCCAATAAATCCCATATCTGCAAGCGGATATGTAATCGTCTCTATTATGGATGCTGCACCAAATGTTCCAAGAAATGTCACTATTATTCTAAGTATTAAGTTGTCTGTATGTATAAGCTGTCCCTTTTTCATTAATACCCTCTTGTCACATTATTATCAATTCTCTGTAATTATCACTGGTTCAGTCGTAATCTCCAGCCTGTCATCTTCATATAATGCCTGACATGCTTTATTGACCGTACCTTCACCACAACGTATATCCATAACCACTTTAACGGCCGCTTTCAAACTGGCATTATCATAGAACGTAACTCTTACAATATCTGCTTTAGCCATATCCCACACTATATACTGTCCAGTCAGTCCAGCCTCTGCACATGCCAGCCCCTGCGACATCATCTCAGCATATATTCGGCTCATTCTTGAAAGACGCCATGACTTTTCTCCTCTCCAGTCCGTGTCAACAACGATGAATACCGTCTTATTAATGTTCGTGCTGTACTCTTTAACAATAAAGTCATTCTCTGCAAGTATACTGCTTCTCTTCCAATGAATATTCCTTGGACTGTCTCCATCCCTGTATTCTCTGAGTTCACTGACTTCATCAGATGCACTCTTTACATACACCTCATTCTCTTCATCATAATAAGCATTAGCTCTGTCTGTTTCCATATATCTGTCAGTTGTTTCCTCCGGCATAACAGATACTTTAGTAACTCCTGCAAATTGTTTCTTCTTTCCAAAAAGTCCAAGATAGTCACATATTTCTATGGATTCAACCCCCACACATATATTACCGCCGTAATCCGCAGAAATGTCCGTAATTCCAGCACTCTTTCTTATGCCCTGTTTTATAGGCACATTTATCATGAATTCATCACCCGTATGGCAATACATATATTTTATGGTTATGCTGCCATTAACAAAAGCCAGATTACATGCATTCTTCTTAACTATTCTTATCTTAATCCTGTTTCCCACCTGTACAACATTCTTATTGACCTGCAGGCTAAGCCCCAGGCTGACATCCGATATAGCATACATAATCCATGAAACAAGTGGTATTGCAATCATCAGGACAAGCAATATAAATATCTGGTATTCCACATAAAATATATTAATCCCGAAAACAACTGCCAGGCAGATAAAATACAAAATCCTTCTTTTAAGCATACTGCCACCCTTACTTATTCATCTCTGGAACCGGTACATTTCTTAATATCTCAGTAATCTCTTTTCTGGCTGCCTCCGTACCTGCAGCTCCATTAACATTAGTAACTATTCTGTGTGCAAATGTTTCAACAGCAATATTCTTAATATCTGATGGGAGAACATAATTATTACCGCGAAGAAATGCTTCCGCCTTTGCCATTGCAATTACTGCGATACTTCCTCTTGGTGAAACCCCCTGTATTATATTCTCCCTGCTTCTTGTCTTAGCTGCAATCTTAGCTACATATTCATATATAGAATCATCAACATAGATACCCGCAACTTCCTCACGAATTCCTTCTATATCACCTTTTTCAAGTACACATGCAGAAAACTGTGTATTCTTCCCGTTCTCAAGTCTGCTCTTCATAATTGCTACTTCATCCTCAATCTGTGGATATCCCATAGAAAGCTTTATCATGAATCTGTCAAGCTGTGACTCAGGAAGCTTCTGTGTTCCAATAGAACCAATAGGGTTCTGTGTTGCTATAACTACAAATGGGTCTGGAAGCTCATATGTATTGCCGTCAACAGTCACCTTAGACTCTTCCATTATCTGCAATAACGCTGACTGTGTCTTAGGTGATGTTCTGTTTATTTCATCAGCAAGAAGCAGGTTGCACATAGCCGCCCCCTGCTTGAATTCAAACTTGCCAGTCTGCCTGTTATACATCGAAAATCCCGTTATATCCGATGGCATAACATCTGGTGTAAACTGTATTCTGTTGTACTTAAGTCCGAGTGCATTTGCAAATGCATGTGCCATTGTTGTTTTACCAACTCCCGGAATATCATCTAATAATACATGTCCCCCTGCGATTATTGCCATATACACCTTGCATATAACATCATCTTTTCCAATGACAGACTTCCTTACCTCTCTTAAAACTGCTTTAGATTTCTTTAAGTAATAATTATTCTCGTTCATTTAATCCCCCAAAAGCACCAATTATTCTGTAGAAAGCGTCAGACTTCCATATACAGTATCCCCACTATAGAACTCAAGAGAATTATTCATAATATAACATGAAATCTTTATATTGCTATTAAGACCATTCTTATCAATATACGTCTGAATCACCTGTTTTAATGTATCAGCTGCCGCCTCATCCATTCCATCTAACTGTTTATCATTATACTTAATATCATAAGGAACATCAATATAAAGTACTACATTATTCCTTGTTGCAACATTGTCATTTCTTACAGAATATGTATATCCATACTCTGTTCTGTTCTCAATATTTATTGTTCCTTCACTCATAACATTAAGTTTCGAATATAACATTTCATAGCTGTTATAATCTTCAATTATCATATCACTTATCTGGCTCTGTTTAACTGTTGCTTCCTCCGCAGTACTCTCATGCATATCTGCCTCTGAACTGCTGGTTGCTAACGGCACGAAACTTGTCCTGCTCTGCTCTCCTCTGCCAACTGTCTGATAATTCTTTACCGATATAACAAATATAACAATTGCCGCTATTGCAGCTGCAACCGAAATATACTTTCCGACTGGCAGGTGTTGTTTTACTGGTTTCAATTGTACTATCTTATCATTCGTATATGTAGACGACTTATCTTCTGTAGCATCAAACAATTCAGACTTGTCAAGGATTTCATCTATCTGTATTCTGATTTTTTCCTTATCCGGATACTTAACCTTACTCAAGATAATCCCACTCCTTTCTTACTCTCTTAACCATTGCATAATACCTGCTCTTGACAGTGCTAAGATCAACCCCCTGATTAGCACTTATCTCGCCAAATGTATAACCTTCATACACTTTAAGCCTGAAGGTTTCCCATTCCTTATTCTGGTGATGACCATACATTTTCTCCATCTCCTCATAAGAAAGCTTCCCAAGCACACTCGTCTCCGTGCCAGCCCTCTCATCAGCAGGTTCCTGTATGGTATCATCCATAATCTGTGTAACAATACTCTCATGATACTGTCTGCTCCTGAAATAATCAGTGACCTTATTATCTGCAATCCTTGTAAGCCATGTCTTAAATGACGCCTTCTCTATATTGAAGCCCCCCAGCCCCTTCAACGCTGAAATAAATGTTTCCTGAGTAAGATCCATACTTAACTCCTCATCCTTCAGCTTAATATAAATGTGCTTATACACAGCCTTATAATATTGCGTAACCAGCTCGTCTGCTGCATCTCTGTCATTATTATTCAGGATTCTGCTTATCAAACTAAAATCACGGTTCTTTGACAGCAAACCCATCTACTCACCCCCGGTTGGTATGTACTGACGGAACATAAATCAAAGTCTCATGTCCCGTTCATATCTTTATACGGAATACTTTTCAAAAAAGTTTAAATAATTGTAACATTTTTCAAAAAAATTTGCATAAATTATGCCATTCCGTTTACTGTCTTGTATTTATACAGCATTTCTGCATGATTCTGCTCCTCAATCTGGATATCAGCAAGAATCTTTCTGATGGCTGTATCGGCAAAATTAAACACATTAGTATTATACTCTCCCGATACAAGTTTTTCAGAGCCAATACTGTCTGTTGCTAAAAATGCATCGCTTTCCTTATCCTCTGACTTGCTCATCACATCATAAGTTGCCTCAGGCTCATACTCTTTTCCCTCACAGTCGTTGCAGTCACATTCAGGAACTTTTCCCTCAAGAATCTGTCCTAATGTGTCATAGTGCTTCTGCTCATTCTTCTCTAATGTAGAAAATAAATCCTTCAAAACAGGATCTTTCGCATCCTGTCCATACTTCTTGTACTTCTTGATACAGGTCTGCTCCTGAGTCTGTAAATCCTTAATCGTAGTCTTTTCTTTTTCATTCAATGCCATAATAAAAAGCCTCCTGATAATTAATACAACTGTATTATTACCAGAAGGCTTAACATTTATTCTTATATGTAATTATTAGAAGTCAACTTCTGTATCATAGTAGCAGCATGTAAGAAGCTTCTCCATCTCTTCCTGACTTGGCTGACGTGGATTAGAACCTGTACATGCATCAAGGATAGCATTGGCTGCGATGTCGTGTAACTTAGCCTTGAATTCTTCCTCTGATACAAATCCTGTCTCTGCTGGGAGACCACCCTCACCATAATTCTTGATGCAGTGAGGAATATTAAGGTCATCATTCATCTTTCTTAACATAGCGATAAGATTGTCAATCTTCTCATCCTGTGTATTGCCACCAAGATGTAAGAAATCAGCGATAAATGCATATCTCTTAGCTGCTGTCTCATCCTTGGCATTGAACTTGATAACCTTAGGAAGATACATAGCATTAGCTGCACCATGGATAATATGTCCGCCTTCAAATGCTGCACCAGTCTTATGTGCCATTGAATGAACGATACCAAGTAATGCATTAGAGAATGCCATACCTGCAAGACACTGTGCATTATGCATTGAATCTCTTGCTGCCATATCTCCGTTGTATGATTTAACGAGGTTAGCCTGAATCATCTCCATAGCATGAAGTGCCAGTGGATCTGTGTAATCACAGTTAGCAGTTGATACATAAGCCTCAATTGCATGTGTCATGGCGTCCATACCTGTATGTGCTACAAGCTTAACCGGCATAGTCTCTGCAAGCTCAGGATCAACAATAGCAACATCAGGAGTAATCTCGAAATCTGCTATAGGATACTTAATACCTTTCTCATAATCTGTAATAATAGAGAATGCTGTTACCTCTGTAGCTGTTCCTGATGTAGATGAAACTGCACAGAAATGAGCTTTCTTACGAAGCTTAGGAAGACCGAATACCTTGCACATATCTTCAAAGGTACATTCCGGATACTCGTACTTGATCCACATAGCCTTCGCAGCGTCGATAGGAGAACCGCCGCCCATAGCCACGATCCAGTCCGGATTGAATTCAAGCATCTTCTTAGCGCCGTTCATAACGGTGGTAACAGAAGGATCAGGCTCAACGCCGTCAATGATCATTACTTCAAAGCCGGCTTCCTTCAGGTATCCCTCGGCTCTGTCGAGGAATCCGAAACGCTTCATAGAGCCACCGCCGACTACGATAACTGCCTTTTTGCCCTTGAGCGCCTTCAGATTCTCAAGAGAACCCTTTCCATGATAGACATCTCTCGGTAAAGTAAATCTAGCCATTGTTATGTACCTCCATATGTGAAAATATTGTGAAAAACCTACAGAAAATCCTGCGATTTATCCTCGGTTTTTATTAATATTATTATAACACTATCACGACCCGTTGTGAAATGCTAAATCGGCATAGCGTATATTGTTTTTATGCATAGTTGCTTGTTTCACACAATTTTCGCCAAACCATTTAGTACACATTACACAAAAAGCAGCCAGTTTTTACACTGACTGCCTTGTTATTTTATTCACGCTTTATTGCTTCCATTGCGGAAATATGCACTGCCTTGTTAGCCGGGTAGAATCCCGAGCCAAGACCGATGACTATCGAGAATAGAATTGCGAACCCATAGAGCCATATCGGCACAATGGACATCGGGCTGTTCGCCGTATCCATCGCCGTGACGATTCTGTTCCACAGCGCACCTATGTCCGTGATCTCAATGGATTTTGCGGCTTCGGTCGTGAATACGTTCATTCCCACCGATATAAAGAAGCTGAGGAAGCTGCCGATAATTCCGCCGATAAGTCCGATGAAGCCGGCTTCCATAAGGAACACGGTGCGGATATTACCTAGGTAGCAGCCCAGCGCCTTCATGACGCCTATCTCACGGGTACGCTCGGAGATGGACATGATCATTGTATTGCATATGCCCAGCGCAGCAACGAAAAGGGATACCGCGCCAAGTCCGCCAAGCATCATCTGCTGCTTGCGCGCCTCCTCCTCAAGAGGCTTGCGGACGCTCTCCATTGAATAGGTGGAATAGCCCATCTGCTTGATGTCGCTCTCGATATCCGCCACCTGGGAGATGTCCTTTGCCTTAACGTAGATCTCGCTGTACTCCGTCTTCTGGCTGGAGGTCGGATAGAACATCTTCTGAATTGCTGCAAGGTCAGTCGTAAAGAAGATAAGTCCCTCGCTAGTGGAGTAATCCTTGTTGTAGTCCTCCTTGACTATACCTGTAACCTTGACTTCCTGGTACTTCTTGCTATCGTAATTATCATACGAAAAAAGCTCCAGCTTGAGCGTCTGCCCGTTCAGCTGCATGTAAGGATCCGGGAGCGATGACGGATCGTTCTCCGTCATTTCGCCGGTGTTGGGATCGTAGGAATACATATAATCCCACCGGCTGATGGTATTGCTCCCCTCCGGTCTGAGGGTATCCATAAGATTGTATGCCGCGTACTGTCCGGCAAGCACCTCGAACGGCTGCTTGGGGTAGGAGCCCTCCAGCAGCTGGAATCCGAACTTCTCCATGGCGTCCTTATTGATTCCGACAACGTTCACCCACTGCATTTGGTAGCGGTCGTTATCCCCGGCATAAACCGTCATATTCACGTTGTTCAGTTGGGTCTTTCCAACTGCTACGTCAACATTCGCAATATTCTGGAATTTCCGTATCGCGTCGTCGTCCAGCTTGGTGTCCTTACGCCCTCCGGAATACACCTGGATCAGCGTGAGGTCGCCCATTCCCTCCAGCATTATCTGCTGAGAATTCTGCACACCAAAGCCGATGGACATCATGGTCACGATGGCGCAGCAGCCCACCACGACGCCGAGCACGGTCAGGATCGTCCGTGACTTACGGCGCGTGAGGTTTTGCAGCGTCATTTTTATCATGTCAATTAATTTCACGGCTCATCACCATTAAACCTTTGTTGTCTTGTCGCTGCTGTCCGTACTGCTGTTATCCGTGCTGTTGTCGTCGAAGTCGTCCTCCCAGTCGATGTCATCTGCTGTGTACTTCTTCTTGCCGCCGTTTTTCTTCTTGCGTACCTTTACAATAACGACGATTGCAACCACGATCACTGCAACACCGCCGCCGATTATCAGCCATGCCCACCAGGGGAATCCCTCACCGCCCTCGTCGGGTACGTCGTAGGTCATGGGATAATCCGGCTCGACCCACTGCTGCTCCTGGACGTTGAGCGTTACGGGGATCTCCTTGACGATCTCGTTCATGTTGGAATCCTCGTAGGTGATCTTGAATATTACGGTCACCTCGCCGGATCTTGTCGGGGTGACAACAAAATCAGCCGTGCCGTTGCCGCCGGCGGCAATATTGCCTATTACCTTCTCGGTGGACAGCGCTGTGAATCCCGGGTCGTCATAGGAGGTATCTCCGCCAATGTCATAACCGCCATCGGTGTAACCATCGTCGATGTATCCTGCACCACCCATTGCGCCGTCATCGTACATAATACCGTCAGAGATTGCCGAACCGGCATTCATTACAACCGCGCTCATAGGTGAATACTCCATAGAAGAAAGCCCGGACATTATTTCTGATGCATCATTCTGAGCGGCTTCGTTTGTGGCGACATCGGATATCTCACCAGAACCCGCAGTGCTGCCATCGACCACTCCATCATCGGCAGACGAGGCTCCGCTGGTCAGCTCAACCTTAACGTTAGCGGCGTCAGATCTTCCCTTGTTCATGTAGCTGAGGGTAAGGTAAACCTCGTTTCCGGTATAAATATCATATGTAGGCTTGCTTACGGAGAAAGTCATCTTGTCCGGCTGATACAGCGGAACATAGATGGACTGCTCGGAGGTCATTGTGTTTCTGGTGTCGCCCACCATGTAATCATACTTGAACGATACGGACACGGAGGAAGTTCCCGTAGCCGCAGTAGGAAGCGCTCTAAGCTGCACGGATTCACTCGCAGAGCCGCCTGCAGCCATGGACGGATAATAGAAGGAGTTGCTTCCGCCGTAGATGGAAAGGTCGCCGCTCGCATTCACGGTCATTATAAGGTTTTCGATGGCTGTGGAAGCGTTGGTGTTGTAGAAATCAAGGCTGAGGTTGAATATATCTCCGGCAGCTATCTGGTCTGCGCCGATGTCGTACTTGCCGATGATTATATTCGGGGCTGCCGAATTGTCCTTGCCATCGGGATCCTTGTTTGCCGCTGCTATGAGCGTCAGGGAGGAGGTACCATCTTTCTGGACGATGGAAGCGTTCCTGCCGTAGGAATACTTCATCTCAGCGGTGATTCCCTGCTTGATGGAAGATATGTTTTCAAGAGTCCTGAACTTCACGGGGATAGTCGCACTGTCGCCCGGGCGGATTATCTCAATGTGCGCGGACTCGGTGCCGTCAAGGAAGTACATTCCGTCGGTAGCAGTCAGGTCAACGAACACATCTCTTACGGTAATATCGCCGTAGTTCTTCACATACACGTTGTACTCGTACTCGTTATCCGGTAACAGCGCAGCGCCGAGATTGTCGCCGGAAATTCTGAGCACCGGCGCGGTGGAGATGGCGGAATTCATTGTAACCGTGCCGCTCTTGGTTTCAGCGGTCTGAACTCCCGCTTTCTCATAGTAATACTCAATATCGATATCAAGAGTCTGGTTCACCGCCGTAAGGTCAGCATTCGTGTTGAAATATACAAGCACACGCTTCTGCTTGCCAGCCTTTATGCTGTCAACGAAGAACTGCTCGCTTCCGCTGATGATGGTGAGTCCCTCGCTGCCCTTCACCTTGATGGTAACGTTCTTCATGTCCTCGGTGCCCTTGTTGGTAACATAGAACGCCTTACGGTATGTCTTGCCAGCCTTGAGAGGGTTCTCAAGAGGCTTGGAGGTGATCACAGGCAGCGGAGCGGATCCTGCACCCTTGCCGAACATGATGAACGACTGCTCGTAGGTGCCTTCCTGTTCGTCGCTTCCCTGCATGTAGTTGTATTTCAGAGATACCTTGAGCTCCTGGCGCAGGGTGGTGATCTCATTCATCGTGCGGAACTTTACGGTGATCTGCTTTGTGGAGTTCACCGGCAGGTCCTCAAAGTAACGGGAACCTGTGCCGCCGGTGATAATTATGTCGTCCGTGCCGGAGAAGCTTACGAAAAGTCCCTTCATGTCGGCGGTGCCGCTGTTCTTTACGGTAACAACGCCGGAATATTCCCTGCCGCCCTCGATCTCGGTTTCAGCCAGGGAGAAGTCCGTGGTGATCACGGGATATACTCTTTCGGTGGTGGACACCTCCGCCGCAACGGAAACCTGGGAGTTTGCCGAGCCGGTCATTTCCGATGTGCCGTTATCATAGTAGTACCTCAGGGATACGCCGAAATTCTGCTTCAGGGAAGTTATCTTGTCCAGCGCCTTGTACTTTACGGTGATTATCTTCTCGTCCTTGAAATCAAGGCTTTCGATATCCTGGGTGCCGGTGCCGTCGATGATGAGGATATCATCGGAGGGAGTGATCTCCGCAAGAATATTATAAGCGGAGGTGCTGCCGAGGTTCTTCAGCTTGATTCTGAATTCGCCGGTTTCGCCTGCCCTGATTGGAGCGTCCGGCTCAACTCCGGTGATCTTTATCATCGGCTCAGAAACGTTAACTACGGGATCGTCGCTTCCGCTGGAAGCCTTGCACTCGTTGATGGTAACAGAGCCGTCGGAATATCCGCTGCTGCCGGTATATCCGACCATGAAGCCGAACGCGGTGCTTCCGCCAAGCCACTTGCAGTCAGTCAGATCTACCTCGTACCTCAGCAGATCGTCGCCCGTCGAGGTGATCTTTACGGATTTCACGGTGCCCTTGAAGGTATCCATCGTCTTTATAAAGTCGATATCGTTCTCCTTGTTGGCAAGCTGGGAGGTCTTGATCTTGAGGTCCTTTATTACTATCTTCAGATTGAACACGGTGTTCTCGCTGATGGTGCCAAGCTCCTTGCCCTTGGTATTCGTGGGCATATACTGTACAACTACCGGGTTCATAGTGAGGCCGGGATCGTTCGATTCTGTGGTTCCGGCAGCGAATGCCGCAAACGGGACTGCCGCAGGAGCGGCTGCTGAGAGCAGTGTGGCACTCAAAAATACTGAGCATACATTCTTTAAATACTTATTCATGATTTTCTCCTTTGGTATCGCTGACTATTCTTCCATCTACCAGCGTAACGATTCTGTCTGCATACTTTGCAAGTTCCGGGTCGTGAGTAACCAGGACTATAGTCTGGTTGAACTTCCTTGCAAAGGACTTTATCATGTCCATTACCTCGACAGTCGTCTTGGAGTCGAGGTTGCCCGTGGGCTCGTCCGCAAATACTACATCGGGCTTCGCGACGAACGCCCTCGCGATTCCGACTCGCTGCTGCTGACCGCCGGACATCTGCCGGGGGTAATGCTTCAGCCGATTTCCCAGACCGACCTTCTTCAGCATTGCGACTGCCATGCGAGTGCGTTTTCTCTTGCTTTCTCCACGGAACATCAGCGGCATAGCAACGTTCTCCACCGCCGTCATGAACGGAAGCAGATTATATGACTGAAACACGAATCCGATGTGGCGTTGCCTGAATGCAGCCAGCTGATTCTCGGAAAGCCGCGTTATCGGTACTCCCCTTATGTATACGTCGCCGAACGTTGGTTTTTCCAATCCGGCGAGCTGATTCAGCAGCGTGGATTTACCCGAGCCAGATGTACCGAAAATGCAGCACAACTCCCCTTCCATGATGTCAAGGTTGATCCTTTTCAGCGCCACGACGGATTCGCCGCCGTCAAGCTTGTATTCCTTGCGCAGATCCTTGACATGTATCATGGCTCTTGGCTTTCTGGGCTTTGTTTCTTCCATGCTGTCACCCCTTTCATTGTCTTTCTATAAAATAAAACAGGTATCAAAGCCAAATAGTTGCATTTTCCCTTAAAAAAATTTCAGGATTTTCAATTAGAGTATATCATTATTTGAATAGGTTGTCAATATTTGTTACAAAAATGTAATAAAAAAGGGGCTGAAAATCAGCCCCTGTATTCTTATACTTAATCAGCTCTTGGTAATGTAGCCGTTGATAGCAGCAGCAACATTGCTGATAGGCATTGTCTGGAGATAGATCTTGCCGGGACCTGTAACTACAGTGTTGAACAGACCCTCGCCGCCGAACAGTACGTTGCCCACGCCCTTGATTGTCTGGATATCCATGGTGCAGGAGCCGGACATCGCAGCCAGATAACCAGTATCGATAAGCATCTGCTGACCAGCCTGAAGCTCGTACTCGACAACATAACCATCTATCTCGACGAAAGCCATACCAGTGCCGTGAAGGCGCTGCATGATGAATCCCTCGCCGCCGAAGAATCCTGCGCCAAGCTTCTTCTGGAAAGCGATGGAAAGCTCAACGGAAGACTCGGAAGCAAGATAACCGGACTTCTGAACGATGAAGTCACCCTTGCTGACATCTATCGGAATGATAGAGCCGGGGAAGCTGGAAGCGAACGCGATCATACCCTGACCGCCGACAGCGGTATATGTATTCTGGAACATGGACTCGCCGGAGAACATTCTGCCGAAAGCCTTGCCGACTCCGCCGGCGCCGGTTTCCATCTTCATGTTGGGGGTCATCCATGCCATAGCGCCCTTTTCGCACTTGATGGACTCTCCGCTCTCAAGATAAACGATTACGACGGGCAGCGGCTCGCCTTTGATCTCATACCTCATAAAAAGCTCCTTTTCATATAAAAAATTGCCAATGAATGTATATTTATTATACAGTAATTTTGTCCGTCTGTCAATACCTTTTTCGACGAAATAACAATATTTTACACTATTATTACACTGTTCGCAGCGACATTATAATAATATACGCCCATGTTATCGCAAGCGTTGGGCTGACTCCCCTGCCGCCCAGGATAATAGCCGCGCCGCACAGCACAGCTGAGAGGACTCCGCTCCAGAAAAGTATGCAGTCCACATGCTCGGGGCGTGCGTGGGACAGCACGAACAATTTCAGCAGCCTGCGCCCGTCAAACTCACCTATCGGCAGGATATTGAAGCACCCAGTGAACAGGCTGATCGCCGCCGCTTCCGGGAATCCGCAGGCAGCCATCACCGCAGCCAACAGGAAATTCATCAAGCACCCGGCGGAATACACCGCCGCCTGCACGCCGGGGGGAGTGCACTCCGTATCCGGCGCGGAGATACGGATACCGGCGCCGTAAAAAGTCACGCTCTCCGGGATTATGCCGCACATGAGCATTACCGCAAGGTGCGCCATTTCATGCGCCGCGCATATTAACAGAGTGATCAGCCCGAATCCGCCGGAGTCCACCCAGAAAAACAGCGCCAGCACCGCCACGAAGGTGAAATCCAGCCGAAGAGCGGTCCGTTTAAGTTTTAACTCGATCATGATTATATTCTATTCGACTGGCTCCGGAAAAAGAACAAGCCCCTGCCATTATGACAGGGGCTGCGATGTAATTATCAGTCAACAAATACCGCGCCGGTATTGGAGGAGGTAACTAACTTCGCGTATCTCTTGAGGTAGCCGTCAAGCTCCTTGGGAGGAAGAATGCCCTTCTCCCTGCGCTTTGCGATCTCCGCGTCTTCAACCAGCAGTGTAATGCTGCGGTTCGGGATATCAATGTGTATCTTATCGCCGTCCTCAACGAACGCAATAAGTCCGCCCTCGGCTGCTTCCGGAGAAACATGTCCGATCGCAGCGCCACGGGAAGCGCCGCTGAAACGTCCGTCAGTGATAAGTGCCACGTTGCCGTCAAGTCCCTTGCCGACGATCGCAGCGGTCGGAGCCAGCATTTCCGGCATTCCGGGGCCGCCCTTCGGGCCTTCGTAGCGGATAACTACCACATCCCCCGCCTTGATGGCGCCGCCGAGTATCGCATCACATGCAGCCTGCTCGCCGTTGAATACGCGTGCGGTTCCGGTGAAGTCCATCATCTCGGGCTTTACTGCGCCCTGCTTTACTACGGAGCCGTGCTCTGCGAGGTTACCGCTCAGGATCGCAATTCCGCCGTCCTTGCGGATCGGGTCATCGACCTTGTGAACGATCACGCCGTCAGCATCCTTAGCCTTAGCAATACGGTCAGCCTGGGTGCCGGATACTGTCAGCACATCGGTATTAATATGTCCGCCCTTGGAAAGCTCGCGGATAACAGTCTGGATTCCTCCTACGGCGTTCAGGTCGGTAATGAACACACTGGAAGCAGGATTCAGCTTCGCCAGCTGCGGAGTCTTTCTGCTCATCTGGTCGATGTCGTCCAGTGTGATGTCTACCTTAGCTTCGTGCGCAATGGCAAGCAGGTGGAGTACGGTATTGGAGGAAGCGCCGATAGCCATATCGGTAGCCAGCGCATTCAGCATATTCTTCTTGGTGAGGATATCAAGCGGACGGATATTCTGCTTTACAAGCTCAACAGCGCGCTCGCCGGATTCCTTCGCAAGTCTGCGGCGTGCGGAATTTACTGCAGGCTCAGTTCCGGCGGTAGGAAGTGCAAGTCCGAGCGCCTCGGTCAGGCAGTTCATGGAGTTCGCGGTGTACATACCGGAGCAGCTGCCGCAGGTGGGGCATGCGTTGTCCTCAAAGTCCTTGATCACATCGTCGCCGATCTCGCCGTTGGAGTACTGACCGATAGCCTCATAGATCTCGGAATAGCCCACGCGCTTGCCCTGTACGCAGCCGGGGTTCATAGGACCGCCGCTGCAGAAGATGGCAGGCAGGTTCATTCTGGCAGCCGCCAGCACCATTCCGGGAACGATCTTGTCGCAGTTCGGAATGAACACAACACCGTCCAAGGGATGTGCAGTCAGCATTACCTCAATGGAATCGGCAATCAGCTCTCGGGAAGCCAGGGAATATCTCATACCCTTGTGGTTCATTGCAAGTCCGTCGCATACGCCGATGGTGAAGAACTCAAACGGAACACCGCCTGCGTTTCTGATACCGTCCTTGACTGCGCGGGAGATCTCGTGCAGGTGCATATGACCAGGAACATAGTCGCTGGCAGCACAGACTACAGCGATGAAAGGTCTGTGCATTTCGCTGTCGGTTACGCCCAGAGCCTTGAGTATCGCTCTGTGAGGAGTCTTTTCAACGCCCTCTTTGATAAGATCACTTCTCATGATGTTTCCTTTCCGCCCGTTTTCGGGTTATCTTTATTTATTGCAGGATCTGTGCAGCATTGCCGCGCCGATGATTCCTGCGTCATTACCGAGGGAGCATATCACGATCCCGGTATTTTTAGCGCTTCTCTTGGAGTAGACCTGCTCCGCCACCGCCTTTTTCAGCGGAATCAGCAGAGTATCGCCCTCGTTGCATACTCCGCCGCCGATACACAGAATATCCGGCTGGAATATATTAATAACATTCGTAATACCTACCGCGAGGTACTTTACAAACAGGTCGGTGACGAGCTTTCCGGCTTCGTCGCCCTGCTTCATTGCCTGGTATGCTGTCCTTGCGCTGGCCCTGCCATCCTGCTTTATCATCTTCGCCATAAGGCTCTCAGGGTATTTCCCGGCAAACTCCAGGGTGGTATTCACCAGACCCGTTGCGGAGGAATACGCCTCAAAGCAGCCCCGGCGTCCGCAGGTACAGGGTCGTCCGTCCACGACAATGACCGTATGCCCGATCTCGCCGCCGGCAAAATTGGAGCCGCTGTATATCTTCCCGTCGATGATTATTCCGGAGCCTACGCCGGTCCCAAGAGTTATCACCACCGCGGAATCCGCGCCCTTTGCCGCGCCGGCGCAATACTCGCCGTATGCTGCGGCGTCCGCGTCGTTGCCGAGATATGTGGGCACCCCGAACTTTGCCTCGATGTCAGTGCGCAGGGGCGCATTGACGAATCCCAGATTGTTGGAGTACTCCACCACGCCGGTCGCCTGGTTGCAGGTGCCCGGGCAGCCAATACCGATGGAATCCAGCTGCTGCGGAGTTATTCCGGCTTCTGCGCAGGCAAGCTCCGCAGCGCGGATTATATCCGCAAGTATCTCGGAATACGGTCTGGGGGAATTTGTCTTGACCTTGGAACGCGCGATTATCTCGCATTCCTCATTCACTACGCCGCATGCGATATTTGTGCCGCCGATGTCTATGCCGAGGTGCTTTGCCATATTACGCCTCCTGTCAGATGATGTCGGTGAGGATTATCATGCCCTTTCCGGAAACCGTGTAATCGCCGGTCCCTGCGCTGATGAACAGGCTGTCACCCTTCTTTGCGGTCACCTTATCAGAGCCGGCAGCAACTTCGAAAGTGCCGTCCAGCACCAGCAGCGAGTTGAAGGAACCTTCACCAGCGGTGAGCCTGGTGGTTCCGTCAAGCTCAAGCTTGTTCACATTGAAATACTCGCAGGAGCGCAGCAGGGTTTCAGTGCCGCCCTGGATTGCCGTGGGAGCGCCCTGGGCTGTGGTGGGATACTTCGGCGGAACAAGGTTTGTGACGTCCTTAGCCTTCTCAACGTGGAGTTCACGGGGCTTGCCGTCCTTGCCCACTCTGCCGTAATCGTAGATTCTATAAGTAGTATTGGAGTTCTGCTGTATCTCCGCTATGAGGATTCCCTTGCCGATTGCGTGAAGCGTGCCGCTCTCAATGAAGAATACATCGCCCTTATGTACGGGAACGTTGTTTGTAACCTCCAGGAGTGTGTTGTTTGCAATACGCTCGGCGAATTCCTCTTTGCTTATCTCGTGCTTGAAGCCGTAGAGCAGCTCAGCGCCGGGATCGCAGTCTACGATGTACCACATCTCGGTCTTGCCGTACTCTCCCTCGACTCTCAGCGCGTAATCATTGGAGGGGTGCACCTGAACGGAAAGGTTGTCCTTTGCGTCGATGAGCTTTATCAGCACCGGGAAGTACTCAAAGCGGTCGCAGTTCTTGCCCAGAACGGCGGACTTACCCTTTGCTTCGATGTAATCCGAAAGTGTCTTTCCGTCGAATTCACCGCCGACGATCATACTCTGACCGTCCTTGTGGCAGGAAAGCTCCCAGCTTTCTGCAATCTTGTCGGAGTCAAGCTCCTTGCCGTATTCCTCACGGAGTCTGTTTCCGCCCCAGATGTAATCCTTGCAGGGCGCTTTCAGCTTTAATATTGCCATAGTTATGTATCCTTTCTTAATAGCCTAAGCTTTCGTTGACGATAATTACCTTTATTCTGTCCCTGACGCGCTGCTGCGCCATGCGGACGTAGGAGCAGCAGATCCTGCCTTTGCTGCGGCAGTGAGCGCAGCTCCCGGTGATCTCGCAGGGAGTGCCGGAATTCAGCCGCTTGGTGTTAAGCGGCGCGGCGACATGCTCCACGCGATGAACGGCTTCCTCCATGTTCTTAACCAGCTTGTTCACGCCAACGATGATAACCACCTGCGTGGGACCGTAGATCATTGCGGACACACGGTTTCCCCTGCCGTCCACGTTATAAAGCTCGCCTTCCTCGGTGATGGCATTGCTGCTTGCGAAGAACGTGTCGGAAACAAAAGCCTTGTGCAGAATATCCTCCACTTCCTCGGGAGTCGTGCCCTCGGAGCGGTCAAGGTATATCCCCCTGAACTCCGTCATCAGCAGCTGCTTCACGCCGGATTCCTCCAGGGTCACTGAACCGCCGGCGGTTATCAGCCGGTCGTCCTTCACCAGGGAACGCACCAGGTTGTGGAGCTGCTCCCGGCTCTCGGCGTAATACGCCTTCATGTTGTTCTTTTCAAGCGCCGCCATCGTGCGCAGTATTCTCTCCTGCATGTTATCTCCTTATTCTGACTGTCCGGATTTCTGACGGATAGTGACGAGGGAATTGTCGGAAATCGTGAAGCTTCCGTCGTCGTTGTACTCTCCATAGGGAACGTAGTACTCCGCAGGATTTATACCGTACTGTATCGTGTTCAGCATTGCCGCCTTACTGTGCTTATAGCGGTCGAGAGTAAGGTCCGTTTCCGCATTATCGATGATATTTGAAGCATAGACGTCCAGCAAGGAGCTGTCGATATAGGTAACATTCTGGTTTACAAGTTCAATGAGGATTGAGCCTATCATGTTGAATCTGTAGCTTTCGCCCTCATCGAAATCCGCAAGCATGATATATCTGAAGAGCCTTTCCGCAGTGAATATCTGCTTGCCTGAGTTTATCGCCTTGACCTCCGCGCCGTCATTGATGAGCAGCGTTTTTGCAACATCGTATTCCACGTTGCCAAATGTAGAAAAAAGGTTCATAAGGCTGTTGCGCGTGAAGCGGATATATCCGTCAAACTTTACGCCCAGCACATCGGAAACAGCGCTGACAACTCCGGAGCCGCCCTGTGCCGCATACACATTCGGAAGCGTTCTTCCGGCGGAAGCCAGGGCAATACCATCGTTCAGCGGAATATAAGTGAGTCTGTTCTCAACCGCGTCGTACATCGCCGCAATGAACAGCGACGGCATATCACTCTCGGAATCGGATATCATTGTAAGAACAGCCATGTTCATGCCGGAGTCCGGGACAAAATCCTCGGAAAGCGTGCCATTTGTGTTCAGCCCTGTTTCGGTGCTCTCCGGGAATATGAAATCCTTGAGGGAAATTACTGCCATGATTATCATTGCCAGGGTGATTCCGAATGCTATGAAGTATATATACCAGTTACTTTTTCTGCGTACTGCCATGTTCTCGCCTTTCGTCTGCTCTTCAATTTTTCAGCTGTATTTCCGAAAAGGTATTGAATTTTTCCGGAATAAGTAATATAATATGTAAGGTATATCTGAAAATCTGCGGCATAGTTTATATTACGCGGAGCAAGTCCGCCGTGAAGCTATTATTCAATAACGTACACCTCTTTTATTATACCACACTTTTTCAGAAATTTCAACACATTGAGGAGCGAACATGAAGAATTTTTATCACAGAACATGGGCGGAAATAGATCTCGACGTCCTGAAAAAGAATATAGATATTATCCGCGGATACGCAGGCGGAAAGGATATAATTGCCATCGTCAAGGCAAACGCATACGGGCACGGCGACGCAGGCACCGCAAAGGCGCTCAACGGCTGCGGCGTAAGGCACTTCGCCGTATCCAACCTTTGGGAAGCGCAGAATCTCTCCTCCGCAAAGGTGGAAGGCGACATTCTCCTCTTCGGCTACTGCGATATTCCCCTCGTCATTGACAACGCTGACAAGAATTACATATTCACCGTGGGCAGCGTTCCCTATGCGGAGGAACTTTCGGCGGCTGCCGTGAAGGCTGGCGTGAAAGTCCCCGTGCACATCAAGTTCGACACCGGAATGTCCCGCGTCGGCATAACCACCGGCGAGGAAGCGGACAGAATACTATCGCTGCCGGGTCTGGACTGCCGCGCCGGGTACACTCACTTCGCCGTGGCGGATTCCCTTGAGCAGGCGGACGAGGATTTCACACGCCTGCAATACAAGCGCATTGCGGATATCTGCAAGCCGCGCGGAATCCCCATGCACTGTCAGAACAGCGGCGGAATACTCTTCCACAAGGATTTCGACGCGGATTTCGTCCGTGCAGGAATAGTGATGTACGGACACCGCCCCAACATTGAATATCCGCTTCCCGACGGAATAAGCTCTATATTCAGCCTGAAATCCGTAATAAGCCAGATCAAGACAATACAGCCCGGCGACACGGTAAGCTACGGCAGGACCTTCACCGCCGACAAGCCAACCCGGCTGGCGCTTATCCCCTGCGGCTACGCGGACGGCTTCAACCGCAAGCTTTCCGGAAAGTGGAACGTACTCGTCTGCGGAAAGCCGGCGCCCGTCTGCGGCAGGATCTGCATGGATCAGACGATGATCGACATCACAGACATTCCCGAAGCGAAGATAGGCGACGTGGTGACGGTGTATTCCAACGAAACCTTCGGCGGCTCCTCCATCGACCATGCTGCGGAGATCGCCGACACCATCTGCTACGAGCTGCTGTGCTGTATCGGCACCAGGGTTCCGCGGCTCTACATCGAGAACGGCGAGGAAAAGGACCTGCTCCGTTACCTGTGATAATGCAAGAACTCCTGCGGCGCAAACCACAGGAGTTCTTCTTAGCCCTTCCAGAGGGGTATTGAGCAGCCCACAAAATGGCCGAAGTACAATAACGCGTCATTGTACTCCCAGTCGTCGATAGTGGATTCATCGTCGGTCAGGATCTCGTACATGTTCTCCCAGGCAGAGTCTGCAATAAGATCGTCGTTTGCATTGCCGTTCTTATAGGAGATATCCTCGGCGGACTTTATCAGCACGTCATAATAGTTGGAGTTCTCCAGCAGGCTGTTCTGCGGCTTAGCCGCGCTGACTACCTTGCGATTGTTCATGAACATGCTGCTGTCGATTCCGGAAAGCTTTCTCATGCTTTTCGCGTTCCGGCAGGTGTACTCGAGGAACCTTTTCGCCTGGGAACGGCTGTTGCAGGTCTTGGCGACGCCTATGTATGTTCCGCCCCAGTACCAGCCGCCGGGACCCTCGCAGATGGCAAGCCTTCTCGTTTCCGAACCGTCCTTGCTGTCGTTGAACGCGCCGTTCGCCATGTAGCTCAGTACGCTTCCCTCACTGTCCATAAGTCCCCAGGTGGGAACGAACTCGCCGAGCGCGGTCCCGTCATATATGCTATTGAACCAGGGCGCGTCCCACATCGCGGTATTTCTGACTGACTTGTCGGACTTCATCACTCTCATGAGATCAAGGAAATCCCTCATTTTAGTATCGTCGAGATCTCCGTCCTTTACCCAGGCGGTCGGATTACATCTGAAGGCGTTCCACATTCCCTGATAGGTGGACTGAATCGCCACCGCATTGTCGGATTTCTCGGCGAGCAGTTTTCCGGTTTCCGCGAAGTCGTCCCAGCTGCTGATGAGCGCACCCATCTCCTCCGGGGAATCCACGCCGAGATACTGCTCCGCGAGGTCAGCCCGGTACAGGAATGCGCCAGGACACGCGATGTAGGACACCGCCTTCAGATCCCCCCTGAAGGAGCCGACATCGAGCGTGTATTCGAACGCATTCGGAAAATCTTCCCGGGTCAGCCCGAGGGCGGACAGCGGCGCAGTCAGCTTTTTGTCGGAGATGAAGTCCCCCATCCATTCGCTTTCCATGATGATAAGGTCGGCGTCGCCCTTGCCGGAGGTGATATAATCCTTATAGCCCACCCTGGCATTTGCAGTATTATCGCCGCAATACACCAGCTCAACGTTTATTCCGGTGTCCTCTTCAAAGGCGGCGACGATCTCCGGGATCTCTGAATTCTGCTCCCAGGACAGTATTGTCAGCGTTTTGTCCGTATTCGGCAGAAGTCCGCCGCCAATGGAAACCGCCTTGGAAAATCTCCCGTAAACCGTCTTGCCGTCCTGCTTCGCGTACGCCCTCACCCGGTAGCTTCCCTTTGCAGGCGCCTTGGCGGAATACTTCAGCTTCGCTGTGGTCTTTACCAACTTGTACGACTTGCCGTTGGCGGAGTAATACACCTTGTACCCGTCCGCCCCGGACTGTTTGTTCCAGGTCAGGACTACCTTCCCGTTGCTGGTTTTGAGGGAAACCGTGGGCTTCCCAAGGGAGCTGTTCGCAGCGAGGTATTCCAGCTCCACGGTGGTAGTACAGGTACCCGGCGCGGATTCTGCGGAAGCAGTTCCGCAGGCGGAAACTCCCATCAAAGCGGCGGCAAACAGCGCCGTCAGTCTTTTTGCAGTGCTCATACTACTTTTCCTTTCATATAACCATTCCCGGTGCGCAGCAACATTACTTGCGCCCTAAATGTATTATATCACCAGATATAGCATTTGTCAACAGAAACGGCGCTGATTTTGTCAGCGCCGTCTAATATTGTATTTACTTCTGCTCCTCGGAATTCTTCCGGAGTCTGAGCGACTGCTTTGGCGGCTCGATCTCGGGCGGCTCCTGGTATTCCGGCGCCTCGAACCAGAACGTACTTCCCTGACCGACAGTGCTTTCCGCGCCGTAGGCGAAGCCATGCTGCTCCAGCACGTTCTTTACGATGGAAAGCCCGATTCCGCTGCCCATCTTGGCACGCTTGTGGGTCTTGTTCCGCTCGCTGACCTTGTAGTACCTGTCCCAAATATAGGGGAGGTACTCCGGGGCGATTCCGTCGCCGTGATCCGTTACCTCAAAACGCATAAGTCCCGGCGCCTTACGGTACAGTCTTACGATAACCGTGTTATCGTCGCCGGTATATGTCACCGCATTGTTTATCAGATTGTATACCACCTGCTCAAGCTTGGTGATATCCGCGTTGATCTTGATTCCCGCGTCGGCGTGAAGTTCGATGATTATTCCATCGTTCTCCTTGAGAATATCGAACCGGGAAATCACGCCGGATAGCCGCTCGGACAGATCGAACACGGAACGGTTGATCTCGGTGACTCCTGCCTGGAGCTTTGACAGATCAAGAATATCGTTTACCAGGGACGAAAGTCGGTCCGTTTCGTCGATGATGACCTTGAGGTGCTTCGCGCGCTTCTCCGGATTATCGCCGGAAAGGTCGCGTATCATCTCGGCATACGCCTTTATCATCGTGAGCGGAGTGCGCAGGTCGTGGGAAATATTCGCCATCAGCTCCCGGCGGAGGTCGTCGGATTTCGCAATCTCTTTTGAAGCGTCCTGAAGCGTAGCCGCCAGCTGACGTATCTCGTTGAAGTCCTTATCGTCAATGGTCGCGTCAAACTTGCCTTTGGGCAGATCCTTGGCGTGCTTGTTTATTCTGATGATAGGATTCGTCAGCCTGTTCGCGAAGAACAGCGATATGAATATCGTCAGCATCATTATAATGATCGCGACGAACAGGAACTGCCGCTGGAATATCGCCATTGTGGAACCTACCGGCTCCATGTAGCTGCAAATGAAAATGAACGCCTGGGGATCGTCCCGGCTGCCGATGTAGGTGCACATCGTGAGCACAGTGTTGTTCTCGCGCTCATCACGGAACTTCTCGTAATACACGCCGCTGTCGGAAGCCAGCGCGGCGGTGCGGTACTGGGACTTGTCCAGCTGATACATCGACTGGCTGCCGCCGAGGTAATCGACGTATCCGCGGTAATGCTCCGTGGTTATCTCGATGTACATCTTGTTCTTCCAGGCAATTTTGGTTACCCGGTTGCTTAAATCGGTGCCCGTGGCGCTGTCAACATTCCAGCTTGCCTTGATGTACGCCATTGCCTCAGCGATCTCGTAGGATTTCATCCATTCGTAGAACATCGGAAACATGGCAATAAGGAAGATGTATGTGAACGCCAGCATCGCCAGGACTATCGCCTCAAAGCGCACCCAGACGTTGAACTTTATGCTCCTGAGGAATTTCATCAGTTAGCCTCGAACTTGTACCCCATACCGCGCAGAGTTACGATGTAGTTGCGATACGGACCGAGATTGTTGCGCAGCATCTTGATGTGCGTGTCTATCGTGCGGTCGTCGCCGAAGAAATCGTATCCCCACACCTCTTCCAGCAATTTGTTCCGGGTGAGCGCAATATTCTTGTTGCGCACAAGGTAGAAGAGCAGGTCGTATTCCTTGGGAGTGAGATTTGCCTTCACTCCATCGATATATACGTCACGGGAGGTGAAATTGATCTCAAGTCCGCCGAACTTGACCGTTTCCGGAGCAGGCGCAGCTGCGGCTGCGGCACCGGAATTCCGCTTGACGATCGCATTTACCCTAGCCATTACCTCCTTGGGGGAGAACGGCTTCACGACGTAGTCGTCGATGCCCAGCTCGAATCCGAACAGCTTGTCGTATTCCTCGCCCCTCGCCGAGAGCATGAGCACGGGTATCTGTTTTATCTTCCGTATCTCCTTGCAGGCGGAATATCCGTCCAGGCGCGGCATCATCACGTCCATTATGATTATATCATAGTCGTTGTTCTTCACCATCTCCACTGCCTGCATTCCGTCGCATGCCTCGGATACCTGATGTCCCTCAAACTCGGCATATTCCTTGATGACCTCGCGGATATTCTCTTCATCGTCAACAACAAGAATTCTGTACATGATATCATCTCCTATAGTCGTTGTAGTGCTAACCGTTTCTTTTCACAATAGATTTTTCTGCTTAAATCAGGCGCTCTTTGCAAAGAACGCCGATTCGGGGGTTACCCCTCTGTACTTATAATTATACCACGCAAATATGACGAGGCTGTGAAAGTATGCTGAATTTTATCAGTCTGCTCCGGATTTTTCCCCGAAGAATTTCACTACCTCCATCAGCATAATATCGATCAGATCCGGCGTATCTGCGTTGTAGAACTCCATGCCCGGCTCCGAGAACTGAACGTAGTCATCGTGGCTCTCAGGAACTCCAGGAAGCGACATGGTAAGTATAACCCTGCCGTTTGCGTCGCGCATATCAAATCTGCCGCCGCTCTCCTGGACGAAGCGCTTGATTATCGGTATGCCGAATCCCATACGCTGGAAGCTGAAGTTGATGTCAACCTTGTCCTTGAAATCCTTGTTCGTGAACATGATATTCTCGTTGATCACCTGGATCTCAACGAACGCCCTTCCGTGCTCCGTCCGGCGGTACACTGAAAGGATCGGCTCGGTGTCCCTCGGGGAATACAGCAGCGCGTTCTGGAGCGCGTTCATCAGCGCCACCATCGCCCGGTGGCTGTTTACCCGGATATTCAGATCCTCCAGTTCCACCAGGACGTCGATGTGCCTGCCACACTTGGCGAGAGCTGCGTTGCACTTATCCCCCAGCACCCGGCAGAGATCCGCCGCATCAGTGACATACGCCGGGTGCTCGTTGTAAAGCATGTTGGCGTACTCGTAAGTATTGCGGCACACCGTCGATATGTTCGCCATGGCGCCCTCTATCGCCAGCGCTTCGCTGAGCAGCGGATAGTCCTTCTCCTTCATCGAGCGCTGCCGGAGCCGCTTCGCCGCACGCCATATGTCCGTGGAACTGTACTCCACGGCGTTGAACATCGGAAGAATCGCCGAGGCAAGGTCGGCGCGCTCCGCCAGCGGCCGCAGATCCTCCAGGGTGAATGTTTCGACCAGGTAGGCGTCGCTCTCCCCTGCGCTGTTCTTGACCGGCATGATACGGCAGCCGTAAATGTGCTCGCCCCGGGCAATGGAGGCACGCGTGATCTCATGCATAGGGTTCGGGATAGGATCCCGGACGATATACAGTAGGTTCTCGCCGACCTCTATGACCGAGCTTCCAATTACGCATTTCAACGTGCTGTCAAGCACCGCAATCCTGTCCTCACAGCCGCTGAACAGCGACATGTAAGGCGCAGTCAGCTTCTTGTAGTCTATCATGCGCCACCGTCACTTCATGAGTTCTTCCATTTCGTCGATAAGCTCACCGAACAGCTTCAGCGCGTCGGTGACGGGCTTGGTGGAGGTCATGTCCACGCCTGCGCCCTTCAGCAGCGAGATAGGATCCTTGGAGCAGCCGCCGCTCAGGAATCCGATATAGTCCTTCACCGCCGGAGCGCCCTCCTTGAGAATACGCTGGCTGAGCGCGATCGCCGCAGAAAATCCGGTCGCGTACTGGTACACATAGTAATTGTAGTAGAAGTGCGGAATGCGCGCCCACTCCATGTCCAGTTCGTGATCTATCACGATATCCTCGCCGTAGTACAGGATATTCAGCTGTCTGTAGAGTTCACAGAGCACGTCTGCTGTAAGGCTCTCGCCGTTCTCCGCCTTCTCATTGATCATCAGTTCGAACTCCGCAAACATGGTCTGGCGGTAAAGCGTCGTGCGGAACTGCTCCAGGAAGTAATTTATAAGGTATGCCCGGCGCTTCTTGTCCGTGGTTATCCTGAGCAGGTGCTGCATGAGCAGGCTCTCGTTGCAGGTGGAAGCTACTTCCGCCACAAAGATGACATAGTCCGCATAGACCACCGGCTGGTTCTTATTGGAAAGGTAGGAGTGGATAGCGTGACCCATCTCGTGCGCCAGCGTGAATTCGCTGTCAAGGGTGTCCTTGTGGTTCAGCAGCACATAGGGGTGTACTCTCGCGCCGGCGGAATATGCGCCGCTGCGCTTCCCCTCGTTCTCGTAAACATCGATCCAGCGATCCGTAATGCCCTGGCTGAATATCGCGCGGTAGTCCTCGCCCATCGGCGCCAGGGAATCATAGACCTCCTGCTTTGCCTGATCAAACGGAATCTTCACCTCAATGTCGCTGACGATGGGAGCATACAGGTCGTAGGCATGCAGCTCGTCAACACCAAGCAGCTTCTTGCGGAGCTTCACATACTTGTACATGTAGTGCATGTTCTCGTGGACTGCCTCAATAAGCTGCTTGTAAACCTCCACAGGAACCTCGTTACCGTCGAGCGCCGCCTGGAGCGTGCTGTCGTACTTCCTCGCCCGGGCGCGGAACGTCAGGCACTTCACCTGGGAAGCCAGAACAGCCGCAGATGTGTTCCGGAAGTTCTCATAAACGCCGTACAGGCTCTCAAACGCAGATTTGCGCAGCTCCCGGTCGTTGGAGTGCATGAGCGGAATGTAGCTTCCGTGAGTTACCTGGTGCTTGTTTCCGTCCTTATCGGTGGCGTCCGGGAATTTCAGGTCGGCGTCGTTGAACATCGAGAAGATATTGTCCGGGGAGCCTGTCATTTCGCCGGTCAGCGCCATGATACGCTCCTCCGCCTCGGAGAGAATATGCGATCGTTTGCGGCGCACTCTGTCAATGCACAGGCGGTAAAGCTCCATCTCCGGCTGCTCCCGGAAGAAGCGCTCCATGGTGTCGTCGTCTATCGAGAGTATCTCGGGGGTCACGAACGCTGCGGCGCCGGAAATGTCAACGAACAGCATTTCAAGACGGCTGACCATGTCCTGGTACTTCGCGTCCCGGGTATCCTCGTCATTCCTGCGCTGAGCGTAGTTTATAAGGCTCTCCAGCAGGACGGTCATATCGTCGTCCGCCCGGAGGTATTCCAGCAGCTTTGCGGAATCCGTGCTCAGCAGACCCTTGTATGACGCAATCTTCTCAGGCATTTCCTTTGCCCTGGCAAGATCCTGCTCCCACGCCTCGTCAGTGGCGTACATATCCTCGATAGCCCACTTGTCCTTTTCGGGGATATCGCTTCTCTGCGGAATTCTCTCTGACATATCATATCTCCTTTGATTATTTCATGCGTTTTGAAATCTTCGGCTTGAGTACTTTTTCGTAGAACGGGAAGAACAGCCCCAGAAACAGGTCGTACATAACGAACGCTGCCGCGCCCAGTCCCAGGAGCACCCATTGCCCATACTGACCGAATTCGCCCATATCCTCCAGCAGTTTATCCATGCCGAACAGATTAATCAGGACGAAATAACAGGATACCGCCGCGGCGGCGTAGAGCGCGAGCTTAACGCCCCAGCGCAGCACAGCCACCTTCAGTTTCATGATATACTGCCTTACTATAGGATAATACCCCAGCAGGAAAATAAACATCATGCTGGCTTCGTAATTTGCGGTGAACAGCATTGTCAGCAGTCCCACGGCGGCAAAGCAAGCCATGCCATAGCGGACTCCGAGCCTTTCCCGGACTATCCAGACAAGCACTCCGGCGACCATCGGGCTGACGTATTCGAACCCTGGTATCATGCCAAGGCAGAACATCATCGCTACGGCAAGACCGCTCATTATGCCGCACAGCGACACGATATAAGCAATACCCACACCTTGTCTGTCAGCCATTCAGCGCCTTCTCCTGCCCGTAGTATTTCATGCTCTCCTCCTTGCGCTCCCTGCCGACTTTCAGAAGTTCCTTGAGGGTGGGCTTATCGTCGTTCACCATTGCGTCGCGGTATTCCGTCAGATTTTCGATGATGGTGTTTATCTCGAACAGCAGCGCTTCCTTGTTGCACAGGAACAGGCTGCTCCACATCTCCTCGTTCAGCTTTGCCACACGGGTGAGATCAAGGAAGCTGCCTGCGGAGAATCCGTCCGCACGCAGCAGCGACGGACTCTTGACGTACGCATTGGACACGACATGCGCCAGCTGGGATGTGAACGCAATATTGATATCGTGCTGCTCGGCGGTGGCTATGACCACCTGTCCGAATCCCATGCAGCTGCCCAGAGTGGAAACAAGATCCACGACAATCTGCGGAGTGTTCTCCGTCGGCGTCAGAATGTAGCTTGCCTTCACGAACATATCCGGCTTGGAGTATTCAAATCCGGAGTTCTCAGTGCCTGCCATCGGGTGGGTGCCCAGGAAATACACACCCTTCTCTTCCAGCACCGGAGTGCACCTGCTGACAACGTATCCCTTTACGCCACCCACGTCAATAACAATAGAGCCTTTCTTGAATCGGTCCGCGTTATTCTTCACGAACTCCACCGTGGGCACGGGATAGAGCGCGACTATAGTGAGGTTAGCCTCGCCTAAGCGCGTTTCATCAATTATCTCATCTATAGCGCCCTGCTCAAGTGCCTTCTTCTCAGTTTCGTGGTCTGCGTCGATTCCCATTATGTGGTGGAATGTATTCGCCTTCAGCGCCTTGCAGAAAGATCCGCCGATAAGTCCGAGTCCAACAACTGCAATATTCATTTTATCTTTCCTTTCGCAGGAATGCCCCTGCATGAATTTTCACTCTATATTTTACCACATTCCCGGAAAAATTGCAACCACTTTGATGATTTTTGCACAAAAAAGCGGCACATGTTGCAATGCGCCGCTGAGTATTATTCTAAATTCATCGTTTCCTTGCTTTCCTCGACGGGGATCTCCTGGGGCTCCTCCGCTGCCGGGCGCAGCTTGTCGATAACATCAAGGAACAGATTCTGTATCACACGATTGAAGTCGATACTGATGTCAAGTATCTTGGATTCCTCCGCGAATCCGCCAGCCATGGAGCGGTGTCCGCCGCCGCTGCCCACGGTCTGGAGCGCCTCCTCGGCGATCGTTCCGGCGTTCAGTTCGTCAAGCTCGGAGCGCACCGAAAACTTGAAGCCGTTCTCCTTTCGGGAATAAACTACCGCAAAGGTCACGACGTCCAGGTTCAGGATAAAATCAGACACAGTCGCGACAAATGCGTCCGCGCACGGGAAATTCAGGAACGCAAACGCAACGCCGTTAAAAATGTCGATGTTCTTCATGGAATCCACGAAAGCTTCCAGCTCGTCGTACTGTATAACTCCGCTCTGGAACTTGCGGATAAGCTGGTTGTCGGCAATCGGAAACAGGTACCGATACACGTCGATGTCCAGCTCGGTGACTCCCCGGGTGAAATCCGCGGTGTCCATTTTAAGCCCATAAAGAAGCGCTGTCGCGACATCTCGAGGCATGTCCATCTTGTAGGACATGTAGTAATCCGCAATGAGCGTTGCACAGCTTCCGACGATACGGATATCCTTGTATTTGTAATCCGCAGGACAGAAGGTGGGGTGGTGGTCAATACAGGCTACCTCATCGCCGATCAGGTCAAGGATATTCGCGTTGCCCTTCTGGGAATCCACCGTGATGATGTAGTCCTCACTAGTCATATCCTTCAGATCGGAGGCGACCGTCATCTTGATGCCGAACTCCGCAACCATATTGGCTGTGGCAGTGCGCTCAATATTTCCGTGATGACAGATCGTGGTGGGTATCTTGAATCGCTCCAGAAGCACCTGAAGTCCGTAGGCACTGGCGATTGCGTCAGGGTCCGGGAAATTGTGCGTCTGGATAAAAACCCTGTGTCCTTTTAACAATGTAATGAGTTCACTAAGCTTCGGGGACATGAAGGTCCTCCTCGATGTTTATTTAGGCATTTTAGGTAAACCGCGAAATGTAACCTAACACCCATAAAGCAATATCTAAGCCCTATTATCACTATTTTATCACACAATCAATTAAATTGCAATAGTTTTCTTCAAATATCCTCACCGATATTATGTGAAATTTACATAAATCCGCCGCATTTCACCCGGCTTTATGAAAGCACTAGAGGAAGTTACAAAGCGGTATACCATGATTTGTGCAAATTAACAGAACCCCGGTTGTTAGGTCACGGCAAAATCTATTTCATAAAAGTATTGACAAGCGACCCCCGATAAGCTATAATATATCGTAATGATATGTTTTATAAGATAAGGAGCAGCACAATGCTTAATCAGTTTTCAAGAACAGAACTCATTTTCGGAAAAGAAGCCATGGAAAAGCTGGCGAACTCCCGGGTGGCAATATTCGGAATCGGCGGTGTAGGCGGATTTACCGCGGAAGCGCTTGCCAGAAGCGGAGTCGGCACCCTTGACCTCATCGACGACGACCGGGTATGCCTTACCAACATCAACCGGCAGATATTCGCGACCCGCAAGACTGTCGGAAAGCTCAAGATCGACGTCGCAAAGGAACGCCTTCTTGAGATAAATCCGGATATGACGATCAACACTTACAAGACATTTTACATGCCGGAAACTGCGGATCAGTTTGACTTCACGCAGTATGACTACGTTGTGGACGCCATCGACACGGTCACCGGAAAGATAGAACTGGTCATGAATGCGAACAAGTGCCGCACTCCGATAATATGCTCGATGGGCGCAGGCAACAAGGTGGACCCCACGCGATTCCAGGTGGCGGACATCTACAGCACCTCCGTCTGCCCTCTTGCCCGGGTAATGCGCTATGAGTTGAAGAAGCGCGGAATACGCAAGCTGAAGGTGGTGTATTCCACCGAGAAGCCCATGACCCCCGTGGACGACATGGCGATAAGCTGCAAGCAGCACTGTATCTGCCCTCCCGGAACTGCGCGCAAGTGCACTCAGCGCAACCAGGTGCCCGGAAGCAACGCGTTCGTTCCCTCCGTGGTGGGACTCATAATAGCCGGCGAAGTCATAAAGGACATCACCGGAGTAAGAGGAGTGAAGTAATGCACGCCGTCAATCCCAACATTCAGCCCGAAGCGCAGCGCCTGCTGGATTATCTCTGCGATATCCGTGGGAAGAAGATTATTCTGGGTCAGCACACTCAGACCCTGGCGCAGGAGGAGCTGCAATACATCAGCGACGTGACCGGGAAGCTTCCTGCATTGTGCGGATTCGAACTGCTGGGCTACTCACCGAATATCCACCCTGAGGATTCCGGCGAGGAATGCATGGAGGAAGTCCTCCTTGCCCGGGGAACTCTCCGCCGGGCGTGGGACTGGGCGCGCAGGGGCGGTATCATCACCTTCACCTGGCACTGGTTCTCTCCGCTGGGCGGCAGGGACAAGTCCTTTTTCTCCGTGAACACGGATTTCAGCGCTGCAAGAGCAGCACAGCCCGGGACAGCCGAGAATGCGGCTCTGCTGAACGATCTGGACTACATGGCAGGTATTCTGCGACCGTTCTGCGACGAACATATTCCGATACTCTGGAGACCGTTCCACGAATCGGAAGGCGACTGGTTCTGGTGGGGGCGCGACGGCGCAGCACCGGGCAGGGAGTTGTACAGAATCATGTACGACCGCTTCGTGAATAAGCACCATCTCGACAACCTGATATGGGTGCACAACTCCCCCAAGGCGGTGAACTACCCCGGCGACGATGTGGTGGACGTAATTTCCCGGGATCTCTATCCGCCGGAGCACCAGCACACCGACCTCGCGAAGGAATATGAGGAAATGCGCACAGTAACTCAATCCGACAAGCTCTGCGCCATCGGTGAGATAGGCACGATTCCCGATGTGCCGGCTCTTACTGAGCACGGAATCCCGTGGTGCTGGTTCATGACATGGTCGCACGATTTCGGCGCTTCCGACAGATTCACTTCCCAGGAGGAACTCCGCCGGGCTTATTCCTGCGAAAATGCCGTCACTCTCGACAGACTCCCGGAAATATACCACTTTGAATGATAACAAACCCCGGCATCACGAAAGTGTTGCTGGGGTTTTGTTCGGTAAATCACATTCTAAGCTTACTCGTTTATCATGATTTCTCGTGAAAAAAGAATTACGCTGAATCGAACATGATCCAGCGTAATTCAACGGTTTCATATTGGCGGAGAAAGAGGGATTTGAACCCAGAATGAATGTCATTATTAAAAATGAAACCCTATTATTTCAGAATATCATTAAAATAATCATTCATTTTGTTTGCAACTTTTGTCTGCTCATCTCTGAAAATATGCTGATACACCTGCTTCAACATATTAGGCGTAGAATGTCCCATGCGTTCCATTGCATACTTGTCGGGTATGTTTAACTTTAACATGGCGCTGGCGTTAGCGTGTCGCAGGGAGTGTATAGTAAAATGTGGTATTCCATTTTCCTCGCATATACGATCAAAATGTTTCCATATATAGTTAGGACTGTGTGGGCTGATACGTTCTGAGGAATGCTCAGAACTATCCAGGATATCTTTCAGATAATCTGGAACTTCAATTATTCGCCTGCCTGCATAGCTTTTGTTCTCGTTCTTTTCAACCAGCTTGTGATTTTCATCTGGGACTACGGCGCATTTGATTTTTAAATATGTACCGTCATAGTGCTCCCAACGCAAACCGGCTATCTCAGACTGGCGAAGTCCCAGAGTGAGAGCGATGATTATTGGTATCTCAATAGTCGTATGTTTTACTGCAAGCGCAATCTTCTGAATCTCTGTTTCAGTAGGAATATTGTATTCAGGTTTGATTTTGGGCTTGAGTGTAATGGACTTCATATTGAGATTGATACCGTTCTGATGAAGAACCACTGTCAGTAAGCCGACCTGATTTCTGATAGTTTTTGATGAATACTTATCGGCAAGAGAATTTACCCACCGCTGGATGACTTTCTCAGTAAGTTCAGAAATCTGAAGATCGTTTATTCGATCAAAGCTGGATCTCTGCATGGTTCTGTATCCGCGGACAGTCGAGGGCGAAAGCAATCTGTCCTTACTGCAGATGTAATCCTCCAGAGCCTCAGCAAATGTAATGTTTTCGATTGGTGTCATGATATAACCTCCTGTGTTTTTATATAACTATGATACCACGATAAACCTAAATGTCAACCTTACATTGTAGGTTTTTCTATAAATGTTACAAGATACATAATAAGTGTTTTACTCCCTTTTGAATATATCGAAAGAGGAGTTTTTTTATTCCCGAAAAAAGAAGGTGTATTATGAAGAGTGAAAGATGGCAAAGCTCAAAGTCGATTTTATTATCTTTTCAGGATTTTAAAGACGAACTGAAAACCGAACGCCAATGGGCAAAAGCAGGATATCTTCCGGTGTCCGAGGACTGTGGCAAGAAACTCCGTCCCTCTCGATTTTCTACTGGCTCGGTAAATACTCTTCCCCTCTATCTTCTGCCAGAGGAAGTCAGAGCTGCAAGTTCTGATGAGCTGGCAGAATATTTTAAGCCAGAACGCGAACGTAAGGCAGCCCGGGACGCGGAACGCAGAGCAAAGCTCAGACGTGAACGAGAACAAGAAAAGGAACAGGCTCTACTGATCCTTGCACTAAACGAGCAGCGGGAAAAGGTTCTTGCTATTACCCAGTCTGTTGAGCTCCCTGCTGAAACATCGGGCGGTATCGTGATAGATACAGAAACAACAGGCTTATGTGCAGGAGAAGATGAAATTTTGCAGCTTTCTATAATCAGCGAAAGCGGTGAGAAGCTGTTCGACAGCTATTTCCGTCCACTGCACAAGTCGTGGAGCGCTGCGCAGGCTGTAAATAACATCTCCCCAGATATTGTTGCGAACGCACCGAGCATTGCTGATAAAGCAGCTGAGATTCAGCGGATACTAAACTCCGCAGATACGATTATTGGCTACAATACATCTTTTGACGCGGACTTCATAACGGCTGCTGGATTGATTATCCCCAAAAGAGCTGAAATCGTCGATATAATGCCGATTTTCGCAGAAATCTACGGCGAATGGAGTGACTACTTCGGTGAATATAAATGGCAGAAGCTCACGACCTGCGCCGCGTACTACCATTTCGATTGGAACAGCATGACAATGTCTGCTCACAACAGCCTTGCAGACTGCTTTGCAACGCTGCATTGCTTCAAATGCATATTTGGCAAATCACAGTAAAGATAACCACCTATTATAGTAATGAAAGGAATATAAAAATGTTTGGAAATCGTACAGAATCCGGAAGAAATAATATCGCTGGCATTGCAATTTATAACCGGCGCAAGGCACTGGGAATAAGCCAGCGTGAAGTAGCCGACAGGCTCCGCAGTCATGGGCTTGTCATTGACAAGAATGCAGTGCAGCGAATGGAAAGCGGCGAACGATTCATAATCGACACCGAACTTCATGCAATAGCTAAAGTATTCGGAATTTCCATAAATGAGCTGCTTGAAGAAGCAAAATAGTAATTACATATGGAGGTTATGTCATGAAAGAAAACTTATATGAATTTGGTCTCATTGGAAACAACAAAATTAAGACAATCAACATATATACCGAACCAATCGCTGCAGGCTCTAAAAGAGATACACTTACATACCGGCAGGCGTTTGATTTCTTGAACACATATCTTGAAAGTATCTATATGATACCTGATAATTTTAAGTTTGATGCTGAAAAACCGAATGATAAAATTCCATCTCAATGGGAGTTTCATTACGATGTGAGTATTCAAGGAGAAGCTGGTGTTGAACCACCCCCATATAGCGGAACCTTCCTCGATATATACGTTGACGATAATGACGGAAACCACTTTATTCCTTTTGCAAGTGCTTATTCTCCTAAAACGGACATAAACGAATACTTAAAGATGTCACGGATAGGTGCAGAGTGCTATCTTATGCTTTCTGGAGAGGGTAGAATATTTGATATAGCTGACGATATTGTGATGAAGCTAACCAACTGATAAGCTATTTTATCAAAGAACTATTACAGGTACATTGATTTTGGCAATGTGCCTGTTTTTATATGCTGTTTAACGGGTAACTCCCTGCGAACGGCACCAACGGCATAGCGGGAACCGCGAACCCTCGGGACGGTAGCGTTCTCCACCGTCCCTTGCTATGCTTGTATTCCATCGGAGAACAGAAAACGGAGGACACCATGAAATATAACTCTCCGAAGCAAAGGAGGTAGCGCATGAAAGCTATCTTCAAGCTTCTTAACCCTGACAACACAATGTCGATAAATCGTCAGCTTGCCCATGCAATCGGACTGGCGGAAGCCGTAGTATACGGAGCGTTGCTTTCCAAGTATGCTTATTATGATCAGCATGGACTGCTTACTGACGGTGACTGGTTCTATTCAACCGTGGAGGACCTGGAAGAATCCACCGCTCTGTCAGCCAGACAGCAGCGCCGCTGCATCGAAACGCTTATCAAATCCGGGCTTATTCAGTGCAAGGTACAGGGTATGCCTGCAAAGCGTTACTTCTGTATCAATGATGACACGGAGCTGCTTGCCGGGATCCTTTCAAACGGCAGTAAATCCAGTTGTGACAAAAGCGCACAACTGGACGGAACAGTAAAGCAAAGCGAATCAGTGACAAATGGCATAACAGAGCCAAACTGCACATCGGACGGCAGCGCTCCAGTTGTGACAAAAGCGCACAACTTGTTTTACCCAAACGTTACAACTTGTTCTAACGAAAAGGAAAAACAAGATTTAACAAAACCGCCGAACTGCTCTATATATAAAACTAAAGAAAAAAAACCTAAGTTAATCAATCCTATCAATCAATCCGAAGATATCTGCAAACGCTCAGACTACTCTCAGATTATTCGTGATAACACCGAATGTGATTTTCTTATTCAGCAGAATCCCGAAAAGAAAGAAACCATTCTCGAATTGATAGACATTATCGTTGATACAGTGTGCTCCACAAAACCAACAATACGGGTAAACGGAGAGGACATACCACATGACATTGTGAAAAGCGTGTTTCTGAAACTCAACAGCAGTCACATTGAATATATTCTTGAAGCAATGGACAACAACATCAGTGATGTCCGGAATATCCGCAGTTACCTGATAACGGCGCTGTACAATTCCCGGCTGACGCTCAACAGCTACTGGAAGTCCCGGGTCAATCACGATATGAACAAGCGTTGACCTCCGAAAGGAGTTGACGGGCATAGCGGGGTAGCTCCCCGATGGGCGGTAAGTCCTTCCGCCCTGCCTATGCCTTATATATTCAAGGACGGAAATAAAATGTTGCCGAAATGGCAGGAGGACTACATTATGACAAGAAAAATCATCGCAATCGCAAACCAGAAAGGTGGCGTAGGTAAGACCACGACCGTTGTAAACATTGCCGCCGGACTTGCTGAACAGGGCAAAAAGGTACTCTGTATCGATCTTGACCCGCAGGGCAATCTTAGCGACTATCTTGGCTATGACTTCACCGGCTCCAAGACGATGGTAGACGTACTCAAGGGGCAGGCAAAAATCTCAGAGTGTATTGTGACCGCGAAAAGCGAGAGCATAGATTACATACCGGCTGATATTTCTCTTGCGACTGCTGATATGTTCCTGGCTCAGACAATGTGCAGGGAGCAGATACTCCGCAAAGCGCTGTTATCTGATGAAAAGACAGCCGAGTATGACTACATACTTATTGACTGCCTCCCTTCGCTGGGAATACTGGTAACGAATGCGCTTGCAGCAGCGGACGGTGTAATCATTCCGGTGCAGGTGCAGAAATTTGCGCTCAACGGCATAGTCCAGTTTGAGGATATCTTCAATCTGGTAAAGGATAACATAAATCCCAGCCTTGAAATATGCGGCATACTTGAAACTATGACAGACAACACACAGATGGCACAGGCAGTGGATAAAGCCTTAAAGGAACGCTATGGAGGTCTGGTTTACGAAACTACTATCAGCAAGCGTATCGAAGCCGCAAACAGCACCGCTGAGCAGAAATCGCTTATATCCAAGAAAAACAGCGTACTTGGCGGACAGTACAGAGAGCTTGTTACCGAGATACTCGGCAAGGAGGCTATATAATGGGCTTTAATTTAGGAACATCAAGCAACACCGGCAAGCTTCACATGACGGACTTCCTCAAAGCTGACAATGCCGTTCAGAATACCGAAAAAGAAATACCTATAAATCAGCTCGTTCCATGGGAAAATCAGCCGTTCAAAATGTACAGCGAATTCAAGCTGCATGAACTGGCTGAGTCCATAAAGGAAAACGGACTGCTTTCGCCTATCATTGTTTGCCCGCTTGACAACGGAAAATACCGTATCATCGCCGGACACAACCGCGTTGAAGCCTGCAAAATCGCCGGCATAACCAATATTCCAAGCGTTATCAAGGACGTCGATGAGAACCGCGCTAAACTCATGATGGCTGACACGAACCTCTGCCAGAGGACTGAACTGCTCCCCTCTGAACGTGCATATGCTTACAAGGCACAGCACGAAGCGCTGATAGCACTGGGAAGCCCACGTTCAACGGCTGCCATTGCTGAGAAGTACGGCGAGGGGCGTGCGACAGTTCAGCGGTACATAGCCTGCTCAAGGCTTGTCCCGGAACTTATGGATTTGCTGGATTCCGGCAGGATCAATCTAATGCCGGCTGTTTCTTTTTCGGGAATGCCTGACGAAAGTCAGAGAGGCATAGCGTCCTATCTCAATCGATTTCCTGATCGGAAAATAACCGCTGAGCAGGCAGAAGAGCTTGCATATCTCAAATTTGTATCTGAAAGCGATATCATCGAACTATACGATGAAACTCCTAAACCTGCTGAAAAGAGTGATAAAAAAACTACTCAGGAGCCGATTAAGCAGAATACCGAAAAGAAGAAATCCTCGCCTAATCAGTATGCGAAGAAAATCACGCTGCAGCGTAAGGAAGTCACTGAGATAATCGGCGATGAGCTTACCAATGACGAAATATCCGAGTTCTTCTACTTCTGCCTGCAGAAATCTGATTTTCTTTCGGAATGGCGTAAGATGTATCTTGAAAGTCAGGACGAAATAAACGCGGGAACGGCTGACGGCGAGGAATATTCAGAATAAGCAATACAGACGCTTGATTTTTCAGCAATAATATGTTATAATTCAAGAAAGGACGGTGATCCCGATGGCAGACGAAAATAAGCTGCTTGACGACCGCAAAGTCAAGGAAGAAGCGATAAAGCAGTTCCGGCTCATGGACGACACATTCATGAGCAAGGTTTTCGAAGACAAGGAGTGCGCCGAACTGCTGCTCCGGGTAATACTGAACAAGAACGACCTTACAGTTCAGAACACGCAGACGCAGTTTGAAATAAAGAATTTGCAGGGACGTTCCGCTAGACTGGATATCTACGCTGTTGATTCCGATGGAGTGAAATACGATGTCGAGGTTCAGCGCCGTGACAGCGGTGCGGTTCCGAAACGAGGACGATACAACAGCAGCCTGCTGGACGTTAATGCGACCGATCCCGGCGATGATTTCGAAAACCTCCCCAGAACTTATGTCATATTTATTACCGAGAGGGATTATTTCAGAGGCGGACAGGAACTGTACGAAATAACCCGATGTGTAAAAAACATGGGACACATTGATTATGGGGACGAATCCTGCATAATCTATGTAAACGGGCAGAATCGTGATGATACGGCGATAGGTCATCTTATGCACGACTTCTTCTGCACGAATCCGCATGAAATGTACTACGACATTCTGTCTGAACGGACACAGTATTTCAAGGAAAGCAAGGAGGGTGTTGATACTATGTGCAAGATTATGGAAGATTACGCTGAGAAAAGGGCTAAGATAGCGGCTGATGAACGTTCAATAAGCATGGCTAATAAACTCTGGAACAGCGGAATAAAAGATTTACAGCAGATTTCAGACCTGACTGAGCTTCCTCTGGATGAGGTTAAAAAGCTCTTTGAGGGAAAGACAGCCTGATTTCACAATCACAATTGAATAATTCAGAAAAGCGGAGATGCAATATTCTCCGCTTTTTATTTTAAAACTCTCCCTAGCCACAGGGGTTTATATACACTTCTCCTTACGGGGCATGGCTGACAGCTGTGCCCCACACTATGCGCATAGGCGGTAAACTACGCGGCTGCGCTCCAAAATCAATAATGAGGTAGTTCAAAAATGATAGACATACAGTGTAGTCCTCTTGAAGATGATAGCCTGAGCCTGAATGCACAGTATGTGTTCTGCTGCTTGGTCCTCAACGATGGAAGTCTTGTTGTAGATCATCCAATTATTGCAGCTGGACTGGATGAGCTTATAAGACACGGATACTTATCAAATGAAGGGGACATAGATGCTGCTAAAGATATTCAGCAAACGTTTAGCCGATTCAATGGAACTGAATGGCAAGAAACAGATTGATGTTGCTCGTGAACTTGGGATACCCAAAAGTACACTGAGCAGATATCTGAAAGGAAGTTATGAACCTAAAACAGAGAGAGTCTATCAGCTTTCGGAATATTTTGGGGTTACTCCCGAATGGTTGATGGGTTACACAAATGACCCACAGGGTCATGTTATGGTAAATAATACCGATATGGGTAAACAAGTTTATTCCAGCAACGATGACACGTTTCTCATTACTGAAAAAGAAATCATGCTCGTGCAAGCATACCGCCAGCATGAACAATTGCAGCGTGTTATTGATAAGATCCTTGATTTATCAGGTGAAACAAGGAAAGGCTTTAAGGTAGCTAGAGTTGAGAAGAAGTAAATATGTAACGGAGGATATCACATGGACCTGAACGCACTTAGAAAAATGGCAAGAAAACAGCGCGAAGCAGAAGAAGCGGAAGATAACACCGCACCGGAACCCACAGTCAAGCGTGTTATTCCTGTTGAAGAACCAACCGCTGACACTGCAATTTATGTTCCTCTTGAAGATGATGTAGTGGATCCGCTGCCGTTGCCTGATGACGGCTACTCCGTTTCCTCCTCAGTTGCCGAATATGAACCGAAAGAAGAAATTGCAGAGGAACGTCACGGTGAAACGCTCGACGAAATAATCCAAAAGTGCTTTACTGATGAAAAGGCGTATAATATTGAACTGGAACGGCTTCTTCCTTTCCGCCACCCAATATTCACCAACATCGGCGATCTCACAGAGCTGAAATCTGATATTTCAAGAATAGGGATTACCGAGCCGCTGCTCGTTCGCTCTGCCGGCAACGGAGAATACGAAATTCTCTCTGGTAGTCGGCGAAGAGCCGCCGCTGAGCAGCTCATGTGGACTAAGGTACCCTGCCGAATCGGAAGCAACGACCTGATAACCGATGAATACGCTGGGCGTATCGTTGTCGAAAGTAATCGCAGCCGGTTTTCATCACTTCTTTTGTCAGAGCAGATAAGAACGGCTGCAGTTCTCGGAGAAAAATCTGAAGCGGAGCTTCGCCTGTCACATGAACAGGCTCAGAAATACGAACATCTCAACTTACTTCAGCAGGATTTCCTAGTCATGCTCGATAATGCCGTAATTAATATAGCTGCGGCTGAAATGCTTGCAGACCTCAGCTCAGACGTACAGAGTACGATCATAAATGTTCTGACACAGCACCCGGAGATGAAGCTCACCGGAGCCAATGTAAAAGAACTGCATGACGAATCCAACTTAACTACTACAGCAATCACCAAGATTCTTAAGCCCAAGCCGCCCGTTAAAATTGCTGTGCCGGCTGAAATCGTATCGGAATTTATGGAAGGTAAAACGCCGGAAGAACTTACAGAAATAGTGTCTGCTGCTATCCGCAGATATTTCACGGAGGAACATGATGTCAAGATTTAATGATATCGCACAGATATACGATTACAAGCTCTCACAGCTTCGCGACCCACAGGTGTGGCAGAACACACTGAAGCTTACTTCAAACTTCTGGCGTCTGAACTTCTGCGCTGCCATGCTCCTTACTGAGCAGAACCCTAAAGCAGTTATGTGCGGAACTCTTACTCAGTGGAACAATGTGGGAAGATATGTAAGACACGGAGAACGGTCCACTGCAATTTTCATGGACCGTAATAATACCGAGCTGATGTATCTTTTTGACGTCAGCCAGACCTATGGAAAAACATATAATGCCAAGTGGAAGCTCTCTGAACGCATGGCTGACGGCATCGTTGGAAAGTACAACACCGAAAATGCAGAAAACGCTATATCATTTGAAGATTTTTTGCAGAAAAGTCTTGACAAAAACATAGATACGGTGTATAATTATGATAGCAAACTAAATAGTGCAATGGCAAATGACCCTCGCATCACCCATTTCATTCGCCAGAGTGCAGAATGCATATGCATGACAAGATGTGGACTTGAAGCTGAGTATGACTTTTCAGCAGCCGCTAAACTTGACAGCGATCTGTCCATAGTCGAAATCGGCAATGCAGCTACTGCGCTGGCGCAGGAAGTGCTGCGAGACGTTGACCGGACTGTAAGGAGGAAAGAATATGAGCGTTATGAAGCTGGAGTATGCGGAAGACATTTACGATATCCCCTACGAGGAAGACAGGAACGGACTGCTGAACCCGAAATTCCGGAATTACGGAAGAAAGGACATGACGCCGCTGGAGCGCAAGGCGGTCGATATGATGAACGAAATGGATCCGACAGCGCTCGACCTGGTGAACATGAGTGGGCTGTATCTGAGAATCTGGAAGGAGATCGGACGGAAAGCAGAGAGCGCCAGGAACCGCACGACACGTACTCTGATGAAGAAGGCGCAGCTCAGCCAGACTTATACGGAGAGCGCACAGCAGAGGACGGAAATAGATATAGCGGCTCAGGAAGCAGCGTGGGATTCGATCCGGACGAGCGTGACATGGCTGGCGGAGGAAGTCCGGAGCCGTGGGCAGCTGATGAAGATCAAGGATATTCGGCTGAGTATGATGACGAAGAGTTAAATGAAGATAACGAGATGGTATCTGATGAAACAGATGCCATTTCTGTTTTTTCAGACAGACCCGAAGAAATCGACTCAAAAAGTGAATATGCCCAGAAGCTGCTTGAAGATGAAATCCTGCACGGAAATCACTCAGCAGGAGGAAAATTTCGCATAACAGAGTACATTTCGGATAACTCCCCTACCAATGACGAGTTTGCGAAGTTTCTGAAAAATGAATACGGAATCGGCGGCGGTTCTCGCAGCGGAATCGTCAAGTTCTCAAATCATGACGGTAAGGGACTTGCGTTGATCCTCGGAAATAACGGCAATGAACAAACTGTCAGATTTGGCTGGAAGGTCGTTGCAAAGGCAATCCGAAAGGCTGTTGACGAGGGACGATACATTACCGAAAAGGATATTGAATCAGCCCGCCGTTATACGCAGTTTGACGCAGAGCATTTTGCAATTCACTATGAGTATCCGCACTGTTTTGAAAATAGCCGGCTTCAATCTATCCGCAAGGATATTAAGCGCACCGGACTGGATATTCAGATCAGGCTCACACCTGAACTGTTCGCCACTTATGCGGAAGAGTATATTCGTGCTCAGCCGCACGTCAAGGAGGAATATCAGAAAATCGAGCGCAGTTCCGTGAATGCTCCCTATTGTTTCAACGACTGGAGCACCGCAGCGGAAGCCGCACGAACTCTCACAGCTGAATCCGGCTATCCGAAGTTTCGCAGCCTCTGCCGGGATTCAGCTTCGGAACTGGTAACTCAGCTTACGAACCATATCGGGCATAACCCCGGACTGGGATTCCCGGAAGAAGAAATCACGGAGTTTCTCAATTCTGGTGAAATCTCCGAGGATAAGTGGACGGACGAAATCACGGCGCAGGTTTTCGGGTATCTTTTCAATATAGAACAACGTGATCACCTATATGACAATAATGTAGCAGCTTTTTCAGAAGAAACCAGCGCTCAGCTGACCTTTGATAATTTTGAAGAAGAAAAATCTGATATGTCAATAGGAATAGTTGAACCTACAGAAAAGGACATCTCGGAAAAGCAGCCTACTATCACCTGCGAGTGGAGCGAAAGTCCAGCATTTGAGGAAGGTAAAACTTACTCCGTCCTCGAATTTGATACTATAATGAAGCGCGAGGATACAGATTGGGTGTCCAAACGTCAGCAGGAACTTGAAGCATATGGTGGTAACTCTGATAAACTATACGCTGCCATTGACAGCGGAGAACTGAAAGACGATCATCAGGGATATGCTAAAACAAAATTCACTATAAATATGCCGGACGGCACAACTTACAGTGAACGTCAGGATGTCGGCGATGGATACGGCGGCGTGGTTGACTATCTCTCCAGTTTCAAAGCCTATCATTCTGTTGCCGAGAAACTAAAGAAGGCTATCTCAGATGAACTTGAACAGCATACCGATGAACTGCCTCATGATGAGGCAGCTTCTTCTGGAGCATTGGAAGCAGCCATTGAATATATCAATGATTTCTGCGAAACAGAATACGGCAGCACTGCCGATTTCGACGACCTGACCCACGTTGATCTTGCATATACTACTGATGAGGATACTGACACTATTATCGGTGTATATGCGGATCTTGTGAATTACCGCATAATAACTGAGTACGGCAATGCAAATGCCCGTGAGGAACAGTATGATTCTTTAGATGAGATGAATGAGGTTGCCTTGAAAAATCTCGCTTTTGACGATCTGGTATATCTCTCTGAAGAAGAAAAGGCACTGCCTCACGATGAGGCAGCTGATTTTTCAGTCAATGATAATTCAGACATTCCCGATTTCTTTATTCGGGATATTGAAGAACACAAGGAAATAAGAATTTCTGAAAAAGAAAAGACTGCGCTGCTCTACCCGGTAGATAATGCGTCTGACCTAAAACTCGGCAATTACAGATTATCGTATATTGGTGACGAAAGTGCTTATGCACTCATCGCAGACAGTGAAAAAGCCGGCGCTGATATTTTCGTCCATCAGTTTTCACATAACGATGGTGCCAGCGAAATATACTCATATCTTCGCGAAAAAGATATGCAGCCGTATCACGATGACACAGAGGTGCCTCACCGTGATGCACCTGTTCCACAGGAAAATATTGAGCGCAGTACCGTTGTTCAAACAGTACCGCCGGTTGGCAACTACCGCTTCCCCGAAAATTTCGCATACCCCACCGGTCCGAAAGCAAAATACACCGCCAATGTTACAGCCATAAAAACGCTGAAACAAATCGAATCCGAACATCGTCACGCAACCG
>OMEQ01000126.1_pt1 | contig 66489 bp, 58 predicted proteins | sample 1645451 | NCBI WGS metagenome assembly OMEQ01 (sample SAMEA103958142, study PRJEB25191) | human gut metagenome | biome: human-associated habitat [ENVO:00009003]; feature: intestine environment [ENVO:2100002]; material: feces | place: Germany | collected 2013/2015
CGAGGGCGTGTCCTTCGCACTGCTGTTCATGAACCTGTGGGTCCCGTACATCAATGACTTGACCCGCCAGACGCCGTATGGCTATGTCAAACCTGCTAAGAAGGAGGCTGCTGGCAAATGAATAAGTCTACTTGGGAAAGCACGGTAAAGCCGGTAGTCGTGCTGAGCGTCATCGCACTGGTGGTCAGCTTCCTGCTGGCCCTGGTCAACTCCTTTACTGCGCCTATCATCGAAGAAAACCAGAAGGCCGCCACCCTGGCAGCTTATGTGGACGTCATGCCCACCGTTTCTGACGCCAAGACGCTGGAAGAAGTGACCGGTTTCACCACTGAGAACGTCACCGGCGTCGTCAAGGCCGAGGATGGCAGCATCGCCATCAAGGCTGAGGAGAAGGGCTTCGACGGCGGCATCCTCACCGTCATCATGGGCTACGACACCAACGGCACCGTCACCGGCATCTGGGTGGACGCTTCTACTCAGACCAAGGGCATCGGCTCCAATGTCGCAAACGACACCTTCCTTGCCCAGTTCAACGGCATGGACGGCACCCAGAATATCGCCATCGGTCAGGGCGGTTTTGACGCATACAGCGGCGCGACCATTTCCTCTAAGGCACTGTTCGCCGCCATCAACGACTGCGTCAACTGCTACAACGAGCTGGCATAAAGGAGGTTGGTAAGAAATGGCATCTGAAAACAAGTCCAAGGTAAGCATCCTTACCAACGGCATCATCAAAGAGAACCCCGTTCTGCGTCTGGTCCTGGGCACCTGCTCCTGCCTGGCAGTTACCACGGCAGTCTCCAGCGCACTGGGCATGGGCGCAGCCTTCACCTTCGTGCTGGTCTGCTCCAACATCCTGATCTCGCTGCTGCGCAACGTGATCCCCGCAAAGGTTCATCTGCCCTGCTACATCGTCATCATCGCAGGCTTCGTCACCATCGTCCAGATGGTCATGCACGCCTACATGGACAGCCTGTACACCGCACTGGGCGTCTTCCTGCCCCTGATCGTCGTCAACTGCATCATCCTTGGCCGTGCTGAGATGTTCGCCTGCAAGAACAACGTGGTCGATTCTGCACTGGACGGCGTCGGCATGGGCATCGGCTACACCCTCACCGTCGTGCTGATGGCTACCATCCGCGAGGTGCTGGGCAGCGGCACTTGGCTGGGCTTCAAGATCCTGCCGGACAGCGTTGCCAAGATCGGCATCATGACTCAGGCTCCCGGCGCATTCTTCTGCTTCGGCCTGCTGATGGCCGGCTGTGTGTGGCTGGAAGGCAAGCTGGATGCGCGCATCGAGCGCAAGAGCTGCTGTGACATTGACAACCTGAAGAAGGAGGCGGAATAAGATGCTCGTCAAACTCGCTGCTATCTTCTTCAGCATGATCCTTGTCAACAACTACGTGCTGGTGAAGTTCTATGGTATCTGCCCGTTCCTGGGCGTTTCCAAAAAGCTGGACTCCTCCGTTGGTATGTCCGGCGCTGTCATCTTCGTCATGTTCATGGCCACGGCCGTGACCTTCCCCATCCAGATCTTCGTTCTGAACCCCGCCGGTCTGAGCTATCTGCAGACCATCGTGTTCATTCTGGTCATTGCAGTTCTGGTGCAGTTCATCGAGATCTTCCTGAAGAAGTATGTCGTTGCGCTGTACAACTCTCTGGGCGTCTACCTGCCCCTGATCACCACCAACTGCTGCGTTCTGGCTGTCACCATTCTGGTCGTCGATGACTACGGCGCAGACGTCGAGGCTTTGGGCTTCGGCGCTGCCTACATCGAGGCTCTGGTCTGTGCCATCGGCGCAGGCGTCGGCTTCATGCTGGCCATGGTCATGTTCAGCGGCGTGCGCAAGCGCGTGGAGGCCTGTGATCCCCCGGCTCCCTTCAAGGGCCTGCCCATCACTCTGCTGGCCGCAGCGATCACCAGCCTGTCCTTCATGGGCTTTGGCGGCATCGTTGAGAATCTGTTTAACGTGACGCTGTAAAGGAGGAACAGGATTATGAATATCGCATCTGCTGTTATCCTCTGCACCATCGTCGGTGCTGTCGGCGCAATCATTCTGGTCGCCGCTGCCAAGTTCATGGCAGTTGAGGAAGACCCCCGTATCGAAGAAGTTGCCAACTGTCTGGCCGGCGCAAACTGCGGCGGCTGCGGCTACGCAGGCTGTGCCGACTACGCAAAGGCTGTCGTCATGGACGGCGTGCCTTGCGACAAGTGCGCTCCCGGCGGCCCCAAGGCTGCTGCTGCCATTGCCAAGATCATGGGCGGTGAGGCAAGCGCTGTGGAGAAGAAGGCCGTGGTCCAGTGCCAGGGCAGCTCCGAGCACTGCAAGCCCGCTTACGACTACAAGGGCATCCAGACCTGCGCCGCTGCTGCTACCCTGTACGGCGGCCCCAAGACCTGCTCCTTCGCCTGCATCGGTCTGGGCGACTGCACCAAGGTCTGTAAGTTCGACGCCATCCACATCGTGGACGGTGTTGCCAAGGTGGACAAGGACAAGTGTACCGGCTGTGGTGCCTGCGCCAACATCTGCCCCAAGAAGGTCATCATGATCGACGCCGGCGGCCCGCGCAAGCCTGTCGTGATGTGCTCCAACCAGGATAAGGGCGCTGTCGCCAACAAGCTCTGCACCACCAGCTGCATCGCCTGCGGTATGTGTGAGCGCACCTGTAAGTTCGACGCGATCCATGTCGTTGACGGCGTGGCCCGCGTGGACTACGACAAGTGCAAGGGCTGCGGTATGTGCGCCCAGAAGTGCCCGAAGAAGATCATTCTCTTCCCCCTGAAGGACGATCCGTATCCCCCGAAGCCCGTGGTGAAGCCTGCTGCTCCCGCAGCTCCCGCTGCAAAGCCGGAGGCTAAGGCCGAAGAGGTAAAGCCTGAGACCAAGGCTGAATAAGCGCTGACCTCAAAGAGGGCCGGACAGTTGTCCGGCCCTCTTTTTTGCGTAGAAGAGCTGCCAAAAGGTCAGGTTCTCCTTCGTCCAACCTCTCAGTCTCGTCGCAAGCTCCTCGACAGCTCCCCTTGTAGGGGAGCCTCTGGCGAAGAGATAAGGCTTTCCGCCATGCCAAAGCCTCCCCTCGATAGGAGCAACAACGACGACCGCCGCCAGTGGCGGAAACAGGGAGTCGCTGTTGGGGCCGCGGCCAGCAAGACGCAAGCAAAGCGCTGCGGATGCTGGGTGCCGCAACCCGGGCAGTGGCACGCCGCAGGCGTGACGGAGAGGTTGAAACTCCGGCGACAGAAAGCTATAATGGGATAGGATACAACGCGCTTATGGCAAGGCGCGGACGGAAAAGGAAAAACGGAAAGAGGAATCGTATGGAACAAAAGAACACCCGCCTGCGGAACGTGGGCTTCATCACCTTCTTTTTCAGCGGCATCTGCGCCATTTCCAGCGGCGTGGTGGTCAGCCTATTGCAGGAGCAGTATGGCTTCGCCTACGGCATGACCGGAACCCTGCTGTCCCTCATGAGCATCGGCAACCTGCTGGCAGGCTTTCTCATCGCCATGCTGCCCGGCAAGCTGGGCATGAAGCCCAGCATCCTGCTGCTGACCATCGGCTATGCGCTGGGCTACGCCATGATGGGCCTCAGCGGCGCGGTGGCTGTGCTGGCGCTGGGCTTCTTCCTCGTGGGCATCGCCAAGGGCAGTGTCATCAACACCTGCACCATCCTCGTCAGCGACAACTCCGCTGACCGCACCCGGGGCATGAACCTGATGCACAGCTGCTATGCCTGCGGCGCACTGCTCTGCCCCTTTTTCATCGCGGCGGCAGGCAGGGTGAGCGGCTCCTTCGCCGTGCTGGTGCTGGCCGTGCTGGGTCTGCTGCTCTGGCTGGTGTATATGGGGACTCCCTTTGCGGGCAAGAGCGCAGGCAAGAAGGAAGTCACCGATTGGAGCTTCCTCAAATCCACCCGCTTCTGGCTGTTGACCGGCCTGCTCTTCTGCCAGAACGCCGCTGAGCAGAGCGTCACCGGCTGGATGGTCACTTACTTCAAGGGCAGCGGCATCATCGCAGGCGCACTGGCGGCGTATACCGTCACCGTCATGTGGGGCGCGACCCTCGTGGCACGTCTGCTCATCGCCTTCGTGTTCCCCTTCAAGCAGCCCCGCAAGGCCATGGTGGTCATGGGCGTGAGCTGCACCATCTTCTACATCCTGCTGGTGCAGGCCCGCAGTCAGGGCGCGGCCATCGTGCTGCTGTTCGCCTTTGCCTTTGCGATGGCGGGCATGAACCCCACCGCTGTGGCCAGCGCAGGCCGTATGACCAGCGTGACCAGCATGGGCATCATGCTGCCGGTGGCGGCCAGCGGCGCGATCCTGATGCCCTGGGTCATCGGCGTCGTGGCCGAAAGCGCCGGTCTTGCCGCCGGTATGATGACCAACATCGTTCCCTGCGTGGGTCTGGTCATCTTTGCAATTCTGGTTGCACGTTTGCCGGAAGAATAAAAATAAGAAGTGCAGCTGTATCAGCTCTCTACGGAGGGAGGTTATCTGATACAGTTGCACTTTTTTGACGCTGATAAGTTGAAAATCAAACTGTATCAGCTGATACAGTTCGGGGGTGCTTGATACAGTTGGAAGTGTATCAGAAGGCCGAAGTGTATCAAGTAGATACACTTCGAAAAAGACACATAGATAAATCAAATAATTGGAACTGTATCACTTATTCTCCCGCAGTAGTGCCGATGCCTCTCGCCTTTGCGCTGAACTCACAGCCGCAGTAGTCCTGCCGGTAGAGGCCGTATTCCTCCGAGAGCTGCAAGCTGCGCAGATAGCCGTTCTGCTTTTTGAAGTCGGAGGGCAGATGCTTTACGCCGAACTCCTGCTCCAGCTCCTGCCCGATGGCATTGATGCGCTTGGCGTCCTTGTGGGGGCTGATGGAGAGGGTGGTGGTGAACCAGTCGAAGCCGTGCTCGGCGGCGTACTGGGCCGCACGGCGCATCCGCAGACGATAGCAGACCGTGCAGCGACTGCCGCGCTCCGGCTCGTTCTCGAGGCCCGCGACAGCGGAGTAGAACTCCTGCGGGTCGTACCGGTCTTCCACCACCGTCACCCCCAGCGGGTGGGCGGCGGCGACGAAGCGCTCCAGCTCTTCGCCCCGGCGGTGGTATTCTTCGGCGGGCCATGTGTTGGGGTTGTAGTAGAGCACGGTGATGTCGAAATACCGGCACAGCCGCTCCAGCACGGCGCTGGAACAGGGGCCGCAGCAGGCATGGAGCAGCAGCCGGGGACGGGTGTTGCCCAGAGTTTTCAACACTTCGTCCATCTGCTGTGAAAAATTGAGTTGGTTTGACATAAGAAAAGTCCTTTGCTATACTGAGATGTAGCGATTGGATAGAGCGTTAAGCCTCTCCCTTTGGGAGAGGTGTCACCGCAGGTGACGGAGAGGGCAAGCCAGAAAAGACAGAGCCGCAGTGTAGCGATAAGCAGGTTCTTTGTCAGGGCGAGGCTATCGCAAGATGCATTCGTCTACGTCAGCATCCTTGCCCTCTCAGGCGCTTACGCGCCAGAACCGGGTTGCGGCTCCCAGCGTCTGCTACGCTTTCGCTTGCATCCCGCTGGCCGCGGCCCCAACAGCTTCTCCCTGTTCCCGCCACTGGCGGCGGTCGTCGCCGTTGCTCCCAAAGGGAGAGCCTTTTGCTCTATTATATCACAAACATATCCAAAACGGAGGAAAACTTCGATGACCAAAGAAAAGATAGCCCGCATCAACGAGCTGGCACACAAGAGCAAGACCACCGGCCTGACGGAGGCCGAAAAAGCCGAGCAGCAGGCTCTGCGCAAGGAGTATATCGAGGACATGAAGTCCAGCCTTCGCGCCCAGCTGGAGCGCACCTCCATCAAGGAGCCGGACGGCACCATCCACAGAGTGAGCAAAAAGAACTGAATCGGGAGGAAAAAGCCGTACAAAACCGCTTTTTCCTCTTTTTTTATGGGCGAAAGAGTGCTATACTTATACTCGAACTGTTGCGTGCTCCGGCAGGAGCTGCGCGGCAGAAAACAAGTTTCCCAAGGCGGCGTATCCCGGGCAGGGTGCGCGGAAAAGGCCGCCTTTTGAAAAATAATAAAGAGGTCATTTATTATGCTTACTGCAATTACGGGTATCAACTGGGGCGATGAGGGCAAGGGCCGCATGGTCGACCTGATCAGCCAGGAGTACGATATTGTTGCACGCTATCAGGGCGGCAACAATGCTGGTCATACCGTCAAGAACGAGCGGGGCAAGTTCGTGCTGAACCTGCTGCCCTCCGGTATCCTCCGTCCCAATGTTGTCTGCGTGATGGGCAACGGTATGGTCATCGACCCCCACCATCTGGACGATGAGATCAACAAGCTGCGCGAGCAGGGTATCTCCATTACCCCTGCCAACCTGAAGATCTCTGACCGCGCCACCATCACCATGCCCTACCATGTCGATCAGGATGCTCTGGAAGAGGCACGTCTGTCCAAGACCGGCGCACAGTTCGGCTCCACCAAGCGCGGCATCGCCTACACTTACGGTGACAAGTACATGAAGAAGACCCTCCGCATGGGCGACCTGCTGCATCTGGACGACTCCGTCAAGAAGCGCCTGGTCACCATGGTGGATTCCAAGAACCTCGTCATGGAGGGCAGCTACAACGCCGCTCCCATCAGCGTGGATGAGATGTGGGTATGGCTGGAGAAGTATGCCGCCATCTTCAAGGACTACATCTGCGACGTGGGCCAGTATCTGGCTGACGCCGATGCCGCCGGCAAGAAGGTGCTGTTCGAGGCCCAGCTGGGCGCTCTGCGCGACATCGACTTCGGCATCTACCCCTACACCACTTCCTCCAACACCATCGGCGCTTACGCCCCCATCGGCGCAGGCATCCCGGGCCACAAGCTGACCAACTCCGTCGGCGTCATGAAGGCTTATTCCTCCTGTGTCGGCGACGGCCCCTTTGTCACTGAGCTGGCCATGACCGAGGAAGAGAAGCACGCTCTGCGTGAGGCCGGCCACGAGTACGGCGCTGCCACCGGCCGTCCCCGCCGCGTCGGCCCCATCGACCTGGTGGCAAGCCGCTACGGCGTCTTCTGCCAGGGCTGCGACGAGGTCGCCCTGACCCTGCTGGACGTGCTGGACTACATGGAGAAGATCCCCATGGTCACTGCTTACAAACTGAGCGACGGCACCATCACCACCCGCTTCCCCATGGGCGAGGCTCTGGACACCGCACAGCCGGTGGTGGAGTATCTGCCCGGCTGGCACTGCGACATCACCGCCGCCCGCAAGTGGGAAGACCTGCCCAAGGAGGCCCAGAACTACGTCGAGTATCTGGAAAAGGCCGTGGGCTGCAAGATCACCTATATCTCTGTGGGCGCAGAGCGTGAGGCATACATCCACCACGTGGTCTAAACCCTGAATTCACCGGAAAGAAGGATGCCGCTAATGTTTGACATCATCGCCGACAGCGCCTGTGACTTTACGCCGGAAATGGCGCAGAAGATAGGCGTGGAGATCGTGCCGTTCTATGTTTCGCTGGACGGTGAGCACTACCGCAAGGAGGGCAAGGAGATCGCTGTGCGGGATTTCTACCAGTTCATGGTGGACAACCCCTCTGCCTACCCCAAGACCAGCCTTGCCTCCATCGAGGATTTCGAGGAGGTGTTCCGCCGTCAGGCTGAGGCCGGCCGCCCCACCCTCTGCCTCTGCTTCACCGGCAAGATGAGCGGCTGCGTGGGCAGCGCCCGCAACGCCCGGGAGCTGGTGCTCGAGGACTATCCCGACGCGAAGATCGAGGTGATGGACTCGGCAGCGGCTACTGTCACGGAGGCGACCATGGTGGAGAACGCTGTGGCCATCCGCGACGCAGGCTGCACGCTGGACGAGGCGGTGACCTGGCTGGAAGCGGAAAAATCCACCAACAACATCTTCTTCACGGTGGGCAACCTCGATTACCTCATCAAGGGCGGACGCATCGGCAAAGTCTCTGGCCGGGCGGCGAACTTCCTGGGCATCAAGCCGATGATACTCTTCAAAGACGGCGAGATTTTCTCGGGCGGTGTGGCCCGGGGCCGTCAGAAGAGCTTTGAGAAGGCCCTTGAGCAGCTGATGAACTATCTGGACGCCAACGGCGGCACGCCCGACGACTACCGCATCATCGTGGGCTACGGCTACGATGAAGAAGAGGGCAAACGGCTCTGGATGCAGACCCGCGCTGCCCTGCGTGCTAAGTACCCCGCCGCACAGTGCGAGGTGGGCCTGCTGCAGATCGGCTGCACCATCGCGGTCCATACCGGCCCCTATGCGCTGGGCATGGGCATCATGCGCCGCTGGAAAAAGCAGTAATCGCTGGATCAAAAAAATCCTCTCCCATCGGGAGAGGATTTTTTTGTGCGTTATGGAGTGTTATCGGCCCTCGGTGCGCTGCGCCAGACGGGAAAAGCGCTTGTCTTTGTCCTTTTCGTCGTCCTGCGGGGCAGGTGCGGTGTGGGTGAACCGGACTTCGGTGACGCGGCGGCGGGCCGTGCGGGTCACGACGCCCTCGTAGTCGTTCAGCTGGAAATGGTCGCCCACCTTGGGCAGATGGTGGGTCTTTTCCTGCACGAGGCCGTTTACGGTGTTGGAGTCGATGTCCTCATCCTCGGGCAGGTCCAGCGTCTCGTAAAGGTCATCCACGCTGGCCGAGCCGGACACGAGCCAGCTGCCGTCCGACTGCTGGCGGAAGTCCTCGGTAGCCTCGTCGTGTTCGTCCCAGATCTCGCCCACCAGCTCTTCCAGAATGTCCTCGAGGGTGATGATGCCCTCGGTGCCGCCGTATTCGTCCACGACGACTGCCATGTGATGGTGCTGCTCCCGCAGGGTGCGCAGCAGCTGGGAGATCTGGGTGGAGCCGGTGGTGTAGAGGGTGGGGGCGATGAGGTCCTCCATCGTGACGGACTTTTTCAGACGGGCGATGTAGAAATCCTTCTCATGGACGACGCCGATGATGTTGTCAACGGTGTCGTGATAGACGGGCAGGCGGGAATAGCCGGATTCTGCGAACGTCTGCGCAAGCTCTTCCAGCGAAATATCGTCCTCCACGGCCACCACGTCTACGCGGGGCGTCAGGATCTCTTCCACCTCCACGTCATCGAACTCGATGGCGCTGCGGATGAGCTGGCTTTCCCGGTCGGTGAGCTCACCGTCGTTCTCAGCCTCGCTCACCATGGTGATGAGCTCACCTTCGGTGATGGCGTCGCTCTCGCTGCTGTGGACGAAGCGTCCCAGCAGCTTCTTCCACTGGCTGAACAGCCAGGTCAGCGGGGTGAGGAGGGTCATCAGCAGGTTCAGCACCGGCGATACGGCGGTTGCGATGGTCTCGGGCATCTCCTTGGCGAGGGTCTTGGGGGTCACTTCGCCGAAGATGAGGACGACTACCGTCAGCACGATGGTGGAGGTGGTGGCGCCCCGCTCTGCACCCAGCCACTTGGTAAAGAGGACGGTGCCGATGGAAGCGGCGGCGATATTCACGATGTTGTTGCCGATGAGGATGGAGGAGAGAAGCTTGTCGTACTTCTCGGCCATCGCCAGCACCCGGGCGGCGGAAGCGTCGCCTTCCTCAGCGCGGCTTTTCAGGCGTATCTGGTTCAGGGAAGAAAATGCGGTCTCGGAGGCGGAGAAGAATGCGGAAAACGCGATCAAAACGATCAGCGCCACCAAGAGCGTTATACTGCCATCGTCCATAATAAAGGATAATCAACTCTACTTTCTTATAATAATATGTTAACCAAAAAGTGCTTTCCACCGTTGCCTTCGACGATGAAAAGCACTTTGTTCAACGCCTATAATATCATATTCCACCCGCCGGTGCAAGCGTTCCTGTCAGGAGGAGGGATAAAATAGGTAAAAAGTTTGCGGTTTTCAGCGGAGCACAAGGCCCGTGCCGTCGTAGTCCACCGTCAGGGTCGCGCCCTCGGTGTAGCTGCCCTGAATGATGGCCTTTGCGATGAGCGTCTCCACACGGCTCTGGATGAACCGCTTGATGGGACGTGCGCCGTAGACGCTGTCATAAGAGGAATCAATGATGAAGTCCTTGGCTGCCGTGGTGACGTCCAGCTTGAGGTGCTTGCCCTCGTCCATCCGCTTGCGCAGATCTTCGAGCTGCAGGTCCACGATCTTGCGGGTCTCGTCCTTGGTGAGGCTCTTATAGTAGACGATCTCGTCCAGACGGTTCAGGAACTCGGGACGGAATTTGCTCTTCAGCAGCAGATCGATCTGCTTGCGGGCGTCCTCGCTCAGCTCGTTGGAGCCCTCGGCGCGGCGCTGCTCCAGATCGTTCAGGATGATGTCACTGCCGAGGTTGGAGGTCAGGATGATGACGGTGTTCTTGAAGTCCACCGTGCGGCCCTGACTGTCGGTGATGCGGCCATCGTCCAACACCTGCAGCAGGATGTTGAAGACGTCGGGGTGAGCCTTTTCCACCTCATCGAACAGCACGACGCTGTAGGGTTTGCGGCGGACGGCCTCGGTCAGCTGGCCGCCCTCTTCATAACCGACGTATCCCGGAGGCGCACCGATCAGGCGGCTGACGCTGAACTTCTCCATATACTCGGTCATGTCGATACGCACCATGTTCCGCTCGTCGTCGAACAGAGCCTGTGCCAGAGCTTTTGCCAGCTCGGTCTTGCCGACGCCGGTGGGGCCGAGGAAGAGGAAGCTGCCGATGGGGCGGTTGGGGTTTGCGATGCCGGCGCGGCTGCGCAGGATGGCTTCGCTCACCTTGGTGACGGCCTCATCCTGGCCGATGACTCTCTTGTGGAGCACATCGTCCAGATGCAGCAGCTTCTCGCGCTCACCCTCCACCAGCTTCTCCACGGGGATGCCGGTCCAGCGGGCCACGATGCGGGCAATCTCCTCGTCGGTCACGCGGTCGCGCAGCAGGCTGTCTTCCTTCTTGGCGGCGGCGATCTTCTCTTCTTCTTCCAGCTGTTTCTGCAGCTGAGGCAGCTTGCCGTATTTCAGCTCAGCGGCCTTGTTCAGATCGTATTCGCGCTGTGCCTTTTCGATGGCGGCGTTGGTCTGCTCGATCTGCTCGCGCAGAGACTGCACCTTGCCGATGGCATTCTTCTCGTTCTCCCACTTTGCCTTCATGCTGTGGAACTTATCCTGCAGCTCGGCCAGCTCTTTTTCGAGGTCGCGCAGACGGCTCTGGCTCAGAGCGTCGGTCTCCTTTTTCAGGCTGACCTGCTCGATCTGCAGCTGGGTGATGCGGTGGGCGAGGTCGTCCATCTCGCTGGGCATACTGTCCATCTCGGTCTTTATCATGGCGCAGGCTTCATCCACGAGGTCAATGGCCTTATCGGGGAGGAAGCGGTCGGTGATATAGCGGTCAGAGAGGGTGGCGGCGGCGATCAGTGCGTTGTCGCTGATCTTCACGCCGTGGAACACCTCGTACCGCTCTTTCAGGCCGCGCAGGATGGAGATGGTGTCTTCCACGGTAGGTTCATCCACCTGCACCGGCTGGAAGCGGCGCTCCAGAGCGGGGTCTTTCTCGATATACTGGCGGTACTCGTCCAGCGTGGTCGCGCCGATGCAGTGCAGCTCGCCGCGGGCCAGCATGGGTTTCAGCAGATTGCCGGCGTCCATTGCGCCGTCGGTCTTGCCGGCACCCACGATGGTGTGCAGCTCATCAATGAAGAGGATGATCTTGCCCTCGCTCTTCTTCACCTCATTCAGGACGCTCTTCAGACGCTCCTCGAACTCGCCGCGGTACTTTGCGCCAGCCACCAGAGCACCCATGTCCAAGCTGAACACGGTGCGGTCTTTCAGGTTCTCCGGCACATCGCCCCGGACGATCCGCTGGGCCAGACCCTCGGCGATGGCCGTCTTGCCGACGCCCGGCTCACCGATGAGGCAGGGGTTGTTCTTCGTCTTACGGGACAGGATGCGGATGACATTTCGAATTTCCTGGTCACGGCCAATGACGGGGTCCAGCTTCTGCTTGCGGGCCAGGTCAACGAGGTCCTGACCATACTTCTGCAGGGCATTGTAGGTGTCCTCGGGGTTGTCGTTGGTCACGCGCTGGTTGCCGCGCACGGCGGTGAGCTGCTGTAAGAACTTATCCTTCGTGATGCTAAAGGCGCGGAACAGCTCGGAGGTGTTCTGGGTCTGCTCGTCCAGCAGGGCGAGGAAGACATGCTCGACGCTGACGTAGTCGTCCTTCATGGCCTTGGCCTCGCGGGCGGCGGCGCTCAGCACCTTGTCGGTGGCCTGCGAGATATAGACCTTGTCGGGGTCACGGCCAGAGCCGGACACCCGGGGCATTGCGGAAAGCTTTTCGGCCACAGCGGCGGAGAAGCTGCCTGCGTCCACATTCAGTTTCTGGAGCAGCTGGGGGATCAGGCCCTGCTCCTGTGTCGCCAGAGCGTGGAGCAGATGCTCCGGCTCCAGTGCGTTATGCTGATACTCCACAGCCAGCTGCTGCGCCGCCTGCAGAGCCTCAAGGGTCTTCTGCGTATATTGATTGGTATTCATAAAGTCAAGCCTCCATTCATACCGGAAGTTGAGATTCAGGCGGTGGGCCGGAATGTTGTTTTAGCACTCTAGCTCATCGACTGCTAAAAATATACTCCAAACACGCTGCAATGTCAATAGGCAAAACCCGGAAGAGCATCGGATTCACAAAAAGTTTGCAAAAATGCAAAAAATCACACCATATCGTCTCACGAAGGCAAACAAAAGGCCCCTGCCGGGCGGAAAGCCGCAGCAGGGGCGGAAGGAATGAGAAACTTATTCAGCAAACAGCGGGGTGGACAGATAACGGTCACCGGTGTCGGGCAGCAGGACGACGATGTTCTTGCCGGCGTTCTCGGGGCGCTTTGCCAGCTGGATGGCAGCCCAGACAGCAGCACCGGAGGAGATGCCCACCAGAACGCCTTCCTTGTGGCCGATCAGGCGGCCGGTGGCAAAGGCGTCGTCATTTTCGACGGCGATGATCTCGTCGTAGACCTTGGTGTCCAGCACGTCGGGGACGAAGCCTGCGCCGATGCCCTGGATCTTGTGCGCACCGGCGGTGCCCTTGCTCAGGACAGGGGAGGTGGCGGGCTCGACAGCCACGACCTTGACGCCGGGATTCTTGCTCTTGAGGTACTGGCCCACACCGGTGATGGTGCCGCCGGTGCCGACGCCGGCCACAAAGATGTCAACCTTGCCGTCGGTGTCGTCCCAGATCTCGGGGCCGGTGGTGGCGATGTGAGCCTTGGGGTTGGCCGGGTTGACGAACTGGCCGGGGATGAAGGAGTTGGGGATCTCTTTTGCCAGCTCGTCGGCCTTGGCGATAGCGCCCTTCATGCCCTTGGCACCCTCGCTCAGCACCAGCTCTGCGCCGTAAGCCTTCATCAGCTGGCGGCGCTCGACGCTCATGGTCTCGGGCATCACGATGATGATGCGGTAGCCCTTGGCAGCTGCCACGGCAGCCAGACCGATGCCGGTGTTGCCGGAGGTGGGCTCGATGATGACGGAGCCGGGCTTGAGCTTGCCGGAAGCCTCGGCGTCATCGATCATGGCCTTGGCGATACGGTCCTTGACGGAGCCGGCGGGGTTGAAGTATTCCAGCTTTGCCAGAAGCTTGGCAGAAAGGTCTGCATCCTTCTCGATATGGGTCAGCTCCAGCAGTGGGGTGTGGCCGATCAGCTGGTCTGCGGAAGTATAGATCTTGCTCATAATAGTAAACCTCCCGATTGCGGGCGATGCGCCCGGCTGCACCGGATAAAGCCGGCGTCGTCTCGATGTCCCTCATATTCCCGTTAAACCAATGTGATTTGTGGGTTTGGCTGTATTATAGCCTCCTTTGGGGCAGTTGTCAATGAGAAATCGAAAATTTCTGATTGAAAAGTTATAAACCCTGTTGTATAATAGGTTAAAACGAACGGAGGCGTGTTTCGCAGCTGACCCGGCTGCCTCACAATCATAACAGGAAAGAAGAGAAAGGAATGTCTATGATCGTTTCCACCAAGGGGCGCTATGCGCTGCGCGTGATGATAGATTTGGCTGAGCACCGCTCTGAAAAATATGTCCCGCTGAAAGAGGTCGCCGCCCGGCAGGAGATCTCCGAAAAATACCTCGAAAACATCCTCAAGGTTCTGGTGCAGAACGGCTTCCTCGAGGGCCTGCGCGGCAAGGGCGGCGGTTATCGTCTGACCCGCGAGCCCGACCAGTACACCGTGGGTGAAATCCTGACCCTCACCGAGGGGAGCCTTGCACCGGTGAGCTGTCTTGCACAGGGCGCGGCTCCCTGCCCCCGGATGAGCAGCTGCCGCACGTATGATATGTGGAAGGGCCTCGATGACCTCATTGAGGACTACTTTGGAAAGATCACCCTTGCCGACCTCGCCGCACCCGATGAGGCAGGCAACGACTATGTTATCTGAATGATGAGCAAAAGAAAATCCCTGCCATCGGCAGGGATTTTCTCATGTGCAGATCGAATCAGGAAACGACAGCGCCGCTGGTCAGCGTGCTGGTGACAGCGTCCATCAAGGCCACCATGGTGCAGTAGTTCTGGCCGTAGGTGTCCTTATAATCGGAGTAGGCGTCCAGCTGCTCCTGCATGGGGGTGATGTCCAGCGACTCAGCCACGGCCTGATAGAGCAGAGCTTCCTTGGAGTAGTCTTCCAGACTGCTCTCGAGGTGGGCCAGCATATCGTCGGTGCTCTCGTAGCCCAGCAGATTCTGGACGAGGCCGTCGAGGTCATAGCCGTAGTAGCCCGCCAGCGTGCTGTAGTAGTTCAGGCACTGGTTGACCTGATAATCCATCACCTGCTGAGGGATGGACTTGAAGGTGGAGTTTTCCAGCAGGTAGTCCATGACGGCGGTGTTGAGGTTCGAGGTGTAGAGCTGGTTCTGATAGTAGGCGCGCAGGGCCTCCACGGTGTAGATGTTGTTGGGGGTGCCGAAGGCGCCGAAGGTGTCGGCCACCCAGCTGTCGGTGAGCTCGGGCAGGACGCTTTCGCTGATGTAGTTGAGGGTCACGGTAAAGACGGCTTTCTGGCCGCTGAGCTTCACAGCATTGCCGCTGGCGTCGGTGGAATCGCTGTAGCCGTCGGGGAAGGTGACGTTGACGTCGAAGGTCTCGCCGGGCTTGTGGCCGATGATCTGGTCTTCAAAGCCGTCGATGAAAGTGCCGCTGCCCAGCGTCAGATCGTAGTTCTCGGCGCTGCCGCCGGTGAACTCCACGTTGTTCACAGAGCCGACATAGTTGATGTTTACGGTGTCGCCATCGGCGGCAGCGCGGTCGGTGATGTGCTCGGTGGAGGAATACTGGCTCAGCAGATCGCTGATCTGCTCCTCCACTTCCTCGCTGGTGGGCTCGATGTCCGAGCGCTTGATGGCGACGGATGCAAAGTCTTCGGGCAGGGTCACATAGTCCAGAGCGCGGATGCCCTCCCAGTAGCCCTTCTCGTCCAGACCATCGCTGTAGTTGAAGTTCTGGTAGTCGTAGTCGGACGCGCTGCCGAGTGCGGAAGAAGATGCCGTGCTGGATGCAGCACTGTCGGCCTTGCCGCCGCAGGCAGCGAGGCTCAGCGCCAGAGCGCCGGCGCAGACAAGGCAGAGTGCCTTGGTGAAAATACGCTTCAAAAGAATTCCCTCCTGTTGGTAGACCGGTATTTTGCCGGTGGTTCGAAAAACAACCTCTATTATATCGGGTAAAAATGAAAAAGAAAAGTTTTTTGCAAAATTTCCACACTCTCCCCGCCCTTTGTCGGACTTTTGGGGCCGGAGAGTGCGAAAAGGCGGAAAAGATATGGAAAAGCGGGGGAGCTTTTGCTATTATTATAATAATGTTTTAAGTATGCCGGCGAAAAAGTTAGGAGGATAAACCCATGGATTTCAACAAAGCCGCTCTGGAAATGCACGAGACGCACCACGGCAAGGTGGGCATCGTGAGCAAGGTGGAGGTCAAGACCCGCGATGACCTGTCCACCGCCTACACCCCCGGTGTCGCTGAACCCTGCCGCAAGATCAGGGAAAACCCCGACGACGTCTACAAGTACACCTTCAAGAGCAATATGGTGGCTGTCGTCTCCAACGGCACCGCCGTGCTGGGTCTGGGTGACATCGGCCCCGAGGCAGGCCTGCCGGTCATGGAGGGCAAGGCTGTGCTGTTCAAGGAGTTCGGCGGCGTGGACGCCTTCCCCATCTGCATCGACGCCCACGATGCAGCCAGCGTCATCGCGGCCTGCAAGGCCATCGCCCCCACCTTCGGCGGCATTAACCTTGAGGACATCAAGAGCCCCGAGTGCTTCGAGATCGAGGAGACGCTGGAGCGTGAGCTGGACATCCCCGTCTTCCACGACGACCAGCATGGCACGGCCATCGTCGTCACCGCTGCCCTCATCAACGCCCTGCGCGTGGTGGGCAAGAAGATGGAAGATGTTCACATCGTCCTGAACGGTCCCGGTGCTGCCGGTACGGCCATCATCAAGATGCTGATGACCGCCGGCGCTAAGGACATCATCGCCGTGGACCAGTTCGGCACCCTGTACAAGGGCTGCAACAGCGCCGAGGCCCACAAGAACTGGCTGGGCGAAGTGACCAACCCCCGCCAGATCAAGGGCGGCCTGAAGGAGGCGCTGGAGGGCGCAGACGTCTTCATCGGCGTGTCCAAGCCCGGCATCCTGACCACCGAGCTGTGCAAGACCATGAACAAGGACGCCATCGTCTTTGCTATGGCCAACCCCACCCCCGAGATCATGCCCGACGAGGCCAAGGCCGGCGGCGTCCGCGTCATGGCCACCGGCCGCAGCGACTTCCCGAATCAGGTCAACAATGTCCTCTGCTTCCCGGGCCTCTTCAGGGGCGCTCTGAGCGTCCGCGCCCGCGACATCAACGACAAGATGAAGCTGGCCGCCGCCTACGCCATCGCGGACCTCATCACCGACGATGACCGTAGCGAAGAGAACATCATCCCCGGTGCCTTCGACCCCCGGGTGGCCGAGGCTGTGGCGAACGCTGTGGCAAAAGCTGCCCGCGAGAGCGGCGTGGCCCGCCTGTAAACGGAGGGAGCTCCTATGAGAACTATTTCCGCGCAGCAGATCACGGACACCGTGGCCCGCCTCTGCATCGAGGCCAACACCCGCCTGCCCCGGGACGTGCAGGAAGCACTGGACAAGGCCCGGGCCGAAGAACCCTGGCCGCTGGCAAAGAACACCCTCGACCTGCTCTGGTCGAACCTCGCGGCGGCGAAAGAAGAGGATCTGCCCATCTGTCAGGATACCGGCATGGCCTGCGTCTTCGTGGAGCTGGGTACGGACGTCCATATCGACGGCAGCTTTGAGGCTGCTATCCATGAGGGTGTACGGCGGGGCTACACCGACGGCTATCTGCGCAAGAGCATCGTGGCCGATCCGCTGCGCCGGGGCAACACCGGCGACAACACCCCCGCCGCCATCACGGTGCATCTGGTGGACGGTGACGGCTGCACCATCACCGTCGCCCCCAAGGGCTTCGGCAGCGAGAACATGAGCCGCATCCAGATGCTCAAGCCCGCCGACGGCGTGGAGGGCTTCAAGAAGTTCGTCATCGAGACGGTCAAGCTGGCCGGCTCCAACCCCTGCCCGCCCATCGTGCTGGGCGTCGGCGTGGGCGGCAGCTTTGATAAAGTGGCCTATCTCGCCAAGAAAGCTCTGCTCCGCCCGCTGGACGTCCCGAACCCCGACCCCTATTACGCGGACCTCGAGAAAGAGCTTCTGACGGCCATCAATGAGCTGGGCATCGGCCCTCAGGGCTTCGGCGGCAGGACCACCTGCCTCGGCCTCGCCATCGAGCAGATGCCCACCCATGTGGCCGGTCTGCCGGTGGCCGTGAATGTTTCCTGCCATGTCACCCGGCGGGCAAGTGCTGCATTGTGAGAGGGCAAGGATGCTAAAGGAGAATGCAAATGCAATACGAACTGACAACTCCCTGCACGGCGGCAGACCTCGCGCCCCTGAAAGCGGGCGATACCGTGCTGCTGTCCGGTGTGGTGTACACTGCCCGCGACCAGGCCCACAAGCGGATGCTGGAAGCGCTGGACAAGGGCGAAAAACTGCCCTTTGACCTCGAGGGCAGCGCCATCTACTACGTCGGCCCCACGCCGGAGCGCCCGGGCGAAGTCATCGGCTCTGCCGGCCCCACCACCAGCGGACGGATGGACGCCATGAGCCCCCGCCTGCTGGACCTGGGCAATAAAATCATGATAGGCAAGGGCAAGCGGGACGCCGCCGTCAAAGAGGCCGTCGTCCGCAGCGGCGCGGTCTATCTGGCGGCGCTGGGCGGTGCCGGTGCGCTGATGGCCCGGAGCGTCAAGACGCTGGAAGTCATCGCGTGGCCCGACCTCGGCTGTGAGGCCGTCCGCCGTCTGACCGTGGAAAAAATGCCCCTGACGGTCATCCTCGACGCCCACGGCGGCGACCTCTACACTTCCGGCCCGGCGGCCTATCTCGAGACGGTAAAGTGACGAAATTGCGCGGGGTAAATTTGGTTTGAATAGACAAACTTTCTGCGAATGGCTTGCAACACGGTACGGAATGTGGTATTCTATAACAAACCGGACCGGAACGCCTGTGTGCCCCGGACAGGGAATTTACAAGGCAGGAGGCCGATAACATGCAGATCCACCAATCCGCAGAAGATTATCTCGAGACTATCCTTATGCTGACCCAGCGGATGGGCCGTGTGCGCTCCATCGACGTGGTCAACGAGCTGGGCTATACCAAGGCCAGCGTCAGCATTGCCATGAAGAAGCTGCGGGAGAACGGCTATATCGCGGTGGATGGCGAGGGCAACCTGACCCTTCTTGAGCCGGGCCGCGAGATCGCAGAGCGCATCTACAGCCGCCACCGCCTGCTGACCCATTTCTTTGTGCAGCTGGGCGTGGACGAAGATGTCGCCGCCGAGGATGCCTGCAAGGCAGAGCATATCCTGAGCGAGCAGACGCTGAAAAAGATCCGTGAGTATGCCCTGCTCCATGACGCAGAGGACAGCGTCCAGAAATCTGAGTGACCATCCAACTTCCAATAAAAAAGCAGATGACCGCCTCCACAAAACGTGGGGGCGGTCATTTGTTTAATAGGAGCTCAGGCCGAGGCTCACATCCAGCGCCTGGTCCACCCGGCGCTGGTCCTCGGCAGTGATCTGGCCGGCCCGCTCCCGCAGGCGGTGTTTATCCAGCGTGCGTATCTGCTCCAGCAGCACGACGCTGTCCTTGGCAAGGCCCGTATCTTCGGCCCGGATGTTGATGTGGGTGGGAAGCCGGGCTTTGTCCAGCCGGGATGTAATGGCGGCTGCAATGACCGTGGGGCTGTGCCGGTTGCCGATCTCATTCTGCACGATGAGCACCGGGCGGACGCCGCCCTGTTCGGAGCCGACGACGGGCGAAAGATCGGCGTAGAAAACTTCTCCTCTGTGTACCTCCATGAAAACTCCCTCCTTGCATACTGGGAGGCCCGCTATGTGGTGCGCGGTGCCGTCCTCTGGCCTTATTATGGACAGGCCGGGGGCAGGCTATGCACACGCGGGCAGCTTGCTCTCATTGTATGCAGGAGAGAAAATCAGGTTTCCGTTTCCAGAATGCAGAAGGCCAGCGCCATGCCGCCGTCGTGGCTGAGAGAAAGCTTCGCCCTCAGATGGTGCTCGTCCATCCACCGGGCGCTGCCGCCCGAAAAGCGGTATTCCGGCGCGCCGCTTTCCAGCCGGACGGCCTCTATCTCACAGAGCGCAAAGGGGCCTGCAAGGCCGGTGCCGGCCGCTTTGAGGAAGGCTTCCTTTGCGGCGAAATCCGCCGCCGCACTGGCGGCTTTATGGGCGCTGAGGGGGGAAGGAGCTTTCTCCGAAAGCCCCAGCGCCTCCCGCTCCGCCGGGCCGAAGACCCTGGCCGCAAAGGTGGAGCCATGGGGGCCGCCGAGGCTTTTTGCCATCCGGGCAGTGTCGCAGAGGTCGCAGCCGATGCCGTATATCATGATATGCCTCTTTTCTGCAAAAACAGCTTTGCTGATTTGCATGATAAAATCGGAAAAATTTAAGCAAAATGTGCAAATCTCACTGGGAAAACTTGAAGTTTTGCCGCAAGTCGTGTACAATAAATCATAGTTATTTAAGGGGGTGTATTTCGTGGGCGACGCAACTGCCATTTTCTCCATCCACGATCAGAAGGACATCGAGATCCATGAAGTCGTGCAGCAGGTGTACGACGCACTCAAGGAAAAAGGCTATAACCCCGTCAACCAGCTGGTGGGCTATATCCTGTCCGAAGATCCTACCTATATCACGACTTATAAGGGGGCTCGTTCCCTCATCCGCAAAGTGGACCGTGACGACCTGCTGCAGGCTATGCTGCGCAGCTATCTGAACGTCTGAGAATCTCCGCCTTTTGCCTGCTGTCCTACGGGACGGCAGGCTTTTTGTTTTATAAACCTCTCAGCCTCGCGCTGCTCACAGGCTCATAAAAGCGGCAGAGTGAACAGCTGGTTCACCACCACCTCATACTCCCAGCCCTCCCGGGCCTTGCGCAGCTGCTTCTCGAAAGCTTCGGAGCCCTCGAACCGCTGGATGAGGTAGTGCCAGTGGGCCTTCATCCGGCTGACGGCACAGCTGGCCATGCCGAAGGCCTCGGTGTAGCCGTGGTAGAGCTCGTCGAGGTAGCCCCGCAGTTCTTCCTTCGAGGCGGGCGCACCGCCCACAGCCTGCCGCAGCAGGGCCGGGTCGGCGATGATGCCCCGCCCCACCATGATGCCGGAGAGGTTCGGGAACTCCGCTTCCAGTGCTTTCAGCTGGGCCGGTGTGGTGATGTCGCCGTTGTAGCAGACGGGCATCCGGCAGTGGGGCAGATATTTTGCAAAAGCGGCGCGGTCGGCCTCGCCCCGGTAGAGCTGGCGCATGACCCGGGGGTGGACGGTCAGCTCACAGATGGGGCAGCGGTCGTAGAGGTCGAGGATGGCTTCGAACTCCTCCGGGCTGGTGACGCCCAGCCGGGTCTTGACCGAGATGGGGCCTTCGGCCTGCGAGAAGACTTCGTCGAGAAAGGCTTCGAGCTTCGAGAGGTCGCGCAGCATCCCGGCACCCTTGCCTTTGGCGGTGACAGTGCCGGAGGGACAGCCGAAGTTGAGGTTGACTTCGGTGTAGCCCATCTTCCGCAGCTCGCCGATCATCCAGGCGGCCAGAGCGCCGTCTTTGGCCAGCAGCTGGGGGATGACCGGTGCGCCGGGGTTCGATGCCGGGTCCAGCTCTGCCATCTTCTTTTTGATAAGCACCCGATTCTCGGGCGGGGAGATGAAGGGGGCATAATAGCGGGCAGGCGCGCCGGGCACCCCGAACCAGCGCTGGTGCGCCTGACGCCAGATTCGGTCGGTGAGGCCCTCCATGGGGGCGGTGTAGTAGTTCATATTTCTTCTCCTTTGTCTGTCTGAGTATATCATACACCCCGGTAAAGCGCCAGATAAAACAACAAGAGCCATCCGCCGAAGCGGATGGCTCTTACCAGATGGCGGACCCAAACTCTGTTAGGAACGAGTACGGCAAACTGGAATTGACCGAGCTGATAGTTACCGTTTTCTAACACTCCATTCATCATCTTGAGCTTTTCTTTCAGCATAGTAACCGCAAGGCATATCCTTTAGAATACCAACGGAATTATCTAAGTCGAATACTGATTTTAAGGATACTAACTTTGCTTCGTCTGTTTCATGTGCTTTTCCACATAGAAATTGCCACATTCCATCATCTTCATCATGTGATACATACAAAATAGGTTCTCCATTCTCTAATATGTGGCAACAGGTTATTGTAGCTGTATTTGGTGCATCATAAAATGGGAATTTCATATTTAACACTCCTTTCAAACTTGAATTTTATAACTTATCAATCCCAATATAATATTATCATATGGTCTATCTTCTTGCGGTCAGTCAACTCTATAATATGAGGATTATTCTCTTCCTGAGCTATAATCCATACTTTATAGTTTCCACATTCATCACTATCTCCAACAAAAGAAATATTACTTGGTTCAGCAACACCACTTTTTTCAATATATCTCTCTATTTGGGAAATAGGTAAAACTGTGTCAATCCAAAGAGCATCGGCGTATGTTGATTTTTCTCCTTTACTATTTGTGATTTCATAGCCATAAGTAGATACATAAATTACACTATCTGAGTCAGCAGACTTAATCTGTGCTACAAAGTTTTGTAAAGGATTAATATCTTCTTCGTCTAAACAAAAACTATTATAATCCTTACTTTTTTTATCAAAGTAATTATCAAATCCCATCAGAACATCATCATTCAAATCAAATTTTCTTGAATTAAAAACTATTTCTAATATGCCCATATTTTATTCCTCAAATTTCAGTTTGTTTAAGCCTTATGACCGCCGATTTGCTCGTTTCGGTCTTTGGCGGTTGCACCTTCTTCAAGGTTCATTCCCTTCAACACAGCATTCTTGCCAAACTTCTTTTTGATACTCAGCATTGCTTCTTGCATACGCCTTTCCCGTTCTAATTTTTCTTCTTCCTCCGCCTGCTTCTTCCTCTGTGCTTCGTAATCGGTAAAGAGGTCGAGTTGCTGGTATTCATCTTCCTGCTTGACGGATTTTTCATCAACAAGTTTATTCGCTGTGATTGTTATTCTGCGTACAAGCAAATGCTCGTCAACTATCCTGTCATACAAGTCCATCACGGCGTTGGTAATCAATCGAGTAGAGGAAGTCTTTTTCTCAAGATTCGCTGTTCCGTGTGCGTGCTTTGGAACTTTGCGTCCATATCGGTCAATCGTAACCTCGCCTTTGTATTGATATTTTAGGTTCGGATTACTTAAATTCTCAATATCATAGCCGATTGTCAACACAAGCTGGTCAGTTACAAGTCCTTTATCCACCAAATCAAGCACCATTTGGTCGGTCATTTCTTTTACAATCAACTTTGCCTTTTCGTAATCATACGGGCAGTGAAGTACCTGTCCTGAACATACACTATTGGTTTCCGGCTTATAGGCTTTGACCTGCTCCATCGTACAAGGTTCATATCCCCAAGCATGGTCAATTAGCAATTCCGCATTGATACCGAACAGCTTGTACAGCAATTCCTCGTTATACAGTTCATTCGGCTTTCCGATAGAACATCTTGCAATATCGCCCATTGTATAAAGTCCGTGTTCCTCTAACTTCTTCGCATAACCATTTCCGACTCTCCAGAAATCGGTTATCGGGCGATGACTCCACAATTTCCGGCGATATGACATTTCATCCAATTCAGCTATTCGCACACCGTCCTTGTCCGGCTCAATATGCTTTGCCACGATATCCATCGCAATTTTACACAAGTACATATTCGTGCCGATTCCGGCTGTTGCTGTGATTCCTGTTGTTTTCAAAACATCCTGTATCATCGTCATGGCAAGTTCCCTTGCAGTCATCTGATAGGTGTTCAGATAATTTGTTGCATCTATGAATACTTCATCAATCGAGTAAGGGAATATATCTTCCGGAGCAATGTATTTCAAGTAAACACTGTAAATCTTAGTGCTATACTCCAGATAGTATGTCATACGAGGTGGTGCAACGATATAATCAATCTCCAATGCTGGATTCGCATTTAATTCTGTACTGTCATCAGATGAACCAGTAAATGTACGATTTGGTGCTTTCCATCTTCGGTTGTTATTAGCTTCTTTTACCTTTTGCACGACTTCAAACAAGCGTGGTCTGCCGGGTATCCCATAACTTTTTAATGACGGAGATACCGCAAGGCAGATGGTTTTCTCTGTCCTGCTTTTATCTGCAACCACAAGATTTGTTGTCAAAGGGTCACGATTTCGCTCTTTACACTCCACAGAAGCATAGAATGATTTAAGGTCGATTGCGATATAGGTCTTTTGCTTTGCCATCATTCTATGCTCCCTTCTAAAATTCCTTCGAGTAAATTATGCTATCGTTAGTGTCAATCCTCGGTATAAAAACCATCCAATACATATGTTGTGACTGGTGTTATATACAATTCCTATTTAATAACCAGTCTGATTAAATCATTTCCGTCAATCAATGTTATCGGCGTACCTTCTCTCGCAGCCTCTCTTGCCTTATTGGTAAATCGGCTATTAGTAATAAATACTCCATAATCGGCTTGATATTTGTTCATCGCCCCAAGAAATTGATTGATATCCGGCTCACTCACTGGATTTGAATTAAATCTTTTACACTGAATAACCACTCTGGTTGTTCTAAAATCATCGGCATCTACGTGATATCCATAGCCATCAATACCACCATCATTTGACACCTGAACGCCTTTGTTGGTAAACTCCACTCCCATCTTTGTAAGAAGTGCTCGTGAAAATTGTTCAAACTTTGCTGGAGACATATTTGCGATTGCACTCTGAAGTTTTACCTTGAAATCATCTAACAATTCGTCATCTGTGGATTCATTCTCCTCGTCTTCAACCTCCAGTGTTTCTACTGGCTTGTTTTTCGATTTGTTCTTAGTCGAATGTTCCTCCCAATAGCTTCGTGCCTTATCCCTTACTTCTGTCTTAACATCAAAATCTGTTAAATCTACATTTGCTCCATCTTGAGTAAGTGTAATCTTTGGATTGAATTTCACATAAGATATGAGTCCGACATAACTAAGCTCTTTAATAGCAAAATTAAACTTAAAATCAAATTTTTTGTACTGATTTCCTGTTTTATTAGATGTATATAGTTTCTGTTCAAATTCAGCAATATGCTCATCTAACTCACTAATTCTGTCTCTAATTTCAGAACGCTCTAACTGTCCACCTGCTTCCTGAAGGACTTGAAGGATTGGTTTAATAAGGTATGATACTTGTTCTTCTGTATTTAAATCGTCATAAAACATATTTACATTTACACCTCTCATTTACTGTGCATACTTCTTGAAATTCTCTGCCTGCTCAAGAACTTCCTTGTAAACATCATCAATGGTTACTGGCGGATAGCCGAACTCATCAAGCAACAATATCAAATCCACTTGCAAGTTTGCCTTAATATCATCACGGGCAGACCAATCGGTATAGCGTGACTTATCATCAACAATCAGCTTTATCCTTTTGGAAAGTTCAATCATTTTATCGTCCGGATATTCAAACTCAAACTTCTTGGAAACTGCTTTCAAAATATCATAGAAAGCCTTTTCTTCATAATCTATTCCCATATTCTTGAAGGAGTTCTTTTCTGTTTTCAGTTCAGACAACAACTGTGCAAGCTGCTCCGCAACATCATCAAGGACTTCATTGGCATACGCTTCATCACGACGTCGGTTATTATACTCATCAACAACTTTCTTGAGTCTGTCTGCAAATTCCACACCCATAATTTTATTAACTTTCTTAAACTCGTCAATCGCCTGAGAAAGAAGTCTTTGAAGTATCTTGATTTTCGTATTCGGCAACTGAATAGCATTTATCTTATCCATATACTCATCGCTGAAAATATCAACCGATATATGTTTTCCGGTTTCAAACAATTCCTCAATGCCATCAGACTGAATTGCACCCTCAAGCATTTTGCGGACACGAGCGTTCATCTGCTCAATATCCGGTGCATCGCCTTTTGTCAACTTGAAAAGGATAGAACGGACAGCACAATAAAAATGGATATAATCCTTATCTTCATCGGAGAATTTCTCACTTGAACTACAAAGGTTAAATGCCTGTTTCATTCTCTTGACTGCTGCCATGAATCTTCTTTCCAGTTCTTCAGACAACTGCACATACTCAACCGCACGGTTCAGGCAGGCAAGCTGTTCGGTAGGCGAACCATTGAAGAAATCACTGCTGTTAAAGTTATGGAACATCTGACCAAGAACTTCTAACTGGTCTTTTACAATCGTGATAGACTGCTCCACACCTTCAAATTCTTCGCTCTCAAAATTCGTATATTTCTTGAGGGCAGTGTTCATATTTTTCTTGATACCTATATAATCAACAATCAAACCTTTATCTTTGCCCTCGCATACACGATTTACACGGGAAATCGTCTGAATAAGGGTATGCTGCTGAATAGGCTTATCAATGTAAATCGTATCAAGCTCCGGCACATCAAAACCAGTCAGCCACATATCTACAACAATGGCAATCTTAAAGTTTGACTTCGGATTTTTAAACTGACGGTCAAATTCTTTCCTATCCTCTTTTGTGCCAAGCATATCAAAGAGGTCTTTTTCATCATCTTTATTACGAGTCATAACCAACTTGATTTTTTCCATTGGCTTCAACTCTTTTTTATCTTTCTCACTCAGAACAACACCGTCATCACAAATCTTCTTTTCTGTCCATTCCGGTCTGAGTTCCTTTACTATCTTATAGAAATCGTATGCTATGTTTCGGTTGGAACATACAAACATTGCTTTGCCTGCTACGGTTGCACCTTCTGCCACACGGGTTTCATAATGCTTGATAAAGTCCTCCGCAACAGCACGAAGTCTGTCAGGGTCGCCAATAATAACTTCCATTTTGGCAACTGCTTTCTGGCTTTCTTCTACTTGATGTTCATTTGCCCCCACAAGCTCACACTGTGCATAATATTCTTCAATCTGTCTTACCTTGTCCTGATTAAGCATAACTTTAGCTGCACGACCATCGTAAACAAGGTTAACTGTAATACCGTCCTTAACAGCTTCCGTCATTGTATATGCGTCTACAACACCGCCAAAGACTTCGATTGTTCCATCAACCGGAGTTCCAGTAAATCCTACATAAGTTGCATTTGGTAAAGAGTCGTGCAGATACTTGGCAAAGCCATAGGTTTTCTGAACGCCGGAATCTGTAATCTTAACCTTCTGGTCGAGATTGATTTGGCTTCTGTGTGCTTCATCAGAAATACAAATAACATTCGTCCTATCTGTAAGAAGTTGCAAATCCTCTGTAAATTTCTGAATGGTAGTCAGATAAACACCGCCACTCTCTCGTCCCTGCAGCTCCTCACGAAGTTTCTCACGGGACTCAATACTTACAACAGTTTCATCTCCGATATATTTTTTTGAACCTACAAACTGCTTGGAAAGCTGGTCATCAAGGTCTGTTCTGTCCGTAATAATTAGAATAGTTGGAGAAGAAAAGTATTTACTTTTCATCAGCATACGGGTAAGGAAAAGCATTGTATAACTCTTGCCGCACCCTGTCGCTCCGAAGTATGTACCACCTTTACCATCTCCTTCAGGGCGAAGATGAGCCTTGATATTCTCATACAATTTATTTGCCGCAAAGAACTGTGGATAACGGCACACTATCTTCAAATCCTTATCTGAGTTATCCGGAAAATAAATAAAATCTTTGATAACTTCAAGTAAACGGTCTTTTCGGAAAAGTCCTTTTACCATTGTCACAAGGGAATTGATACCGTCCAGTTCTTTATCGTCTGAGTTTATCTTTCTCCACGCATAGAAGAAATCATACGGGCTGAAGAAAGAACCATATTTATTATTTGCTCCGTCACTGATAACAACAAACGCATTATATTTAAAAATCTCCGGAATATCTCTACGGTAACGAATTGTAAGCTGCTTATATGCGTCCATTATGGTCGTATTCTCTTGTACCGCACTCTTAAATTCAAGAACAACAACAGGAATACCATTTACGAACACAATGCCATCCGGAATACGCAACTGATTATTTACGCCTTCAATTTCAAACTGATTAACCACTTTGAAAATATTGTTTTCGGGAGTGTCGAAATCAATAAGTTCAATATAGAGGTCTTTCTGCGTTCTATCCTCACGATTAAGAATAAATCCATCGCAGAGCAACTTAAATACAGCTTTGTTTGCTTCATAAATCGTACCGGAAATATTACGCAGCATTAGAATGACACTATCCACCTCACTCGGTGTGATACCGTCTTTCGCATAACGATTATAGAGGTATTGCTTCAGGTCGTCCGTAAGCAGAACCTCTGTCCTTTCTCTGTGTATCTGGTCGCCACTGACATAGGTGTACCCCTCGTCTTTGAACAACTCCATTATCGACATTTCCAATGCGTGTTCATTAAAATTTGCCATTGCGTTCACTCCTTTTTATCAGCATATATCTCTTTCAATATTTGCTTATGTCGCTGTTCCATTTCATAATCCTGATATTTCAGTCCCAATTTGGCAAGCATTAGAGTTCCTTCCATATCATCTATATTTCCATAACTTACTGCACGACTTACTCCAGTCAATGCCCCAAGTATTAGCCTGGTGCAATCAAGAGCAAAATCTATCAACTCCTGAATATCAGGATATGTAACCGGATTTTTATCCCATACGTTTTCTTCTGCTAAAATATGTTTCTCGTCATTATGAGCATATATTTTGTTTCTTTGAACACGAATATTCTCTTGTTTTTTGCTGAGAGAGCAAAAACGCTTTTGATACAATCCTAAAAATTCTGAAAAAGTCAGATTAACTTGTATTGGTACTTTTTCAAAATCAGGTGTATCAAATAATTTTAGAATTTCTCTTTGGCTTTTCACTTCATTTTCATAGAAACATTCTTCCGTTGGTTTCAAACGATGCTGATATGGCACTTGGAAAGAATATTCTCTGCCATCTTCCTTAATTGTTACTATATCTCTGTATTCAGGAAATAAGTCCAAATTATCTCTGCAATACTTTAAGAGCAACCCAACTGAAACAACGTCTTTTGTTTTATCATACAATTTTGCAATTTCCATAAAACAAGCCTTTTGCAACGCCCCATACACTACTTGATAAAAGGCAGGAGAAAGATTCATTTCATCGTTATACTTCTTGCTCATTTCTCTATACTGCATCATAATTGCATAATACGCATTAGCGTCAAATGCACTTTGATATAAATCCTCTGCAAGTTTGATTAACTTATCTTTATCCATTTTTCACACTCCTTGCAGTAAATGATAATTTAGCGGCTTAATATGCCAGCTTTGCCAATAAAACAGATTGCAATTCATAAAGTCTTTGAATTTCGATAGTATTTGCTTCGATTTGCTCATTAAATATATCGAATTTATGTTGAAAGTCCTCTATAACTTCTGCTGGGGGTACGAGGATTTTCATTGACTGTATATTGTACATCGGTAACTTAGATTGAACTGCACCAACTGTTAATAATTCAATCTCTTTTATTTGCTTTTTATAGCAAAGAGTATAGTAAAGATAATCAGGGGTAACCGTATGAATATTAGCCAGTTTAACGCAGTTTTCAGTAAGGTTTGCATTGTTGAGCGAAGTATGTATTTTTCCTATCAAGCCAATAGTTCCAACGATAGAAATAACAATATCGTTAGTATTGACAATATACCGTGATATAGCAGAATGTGTTTCTTCATCAATATATTGAAATTGATTGGTCAGACACACATACCGATTGCTTCCCAAATCACGCACACGGATATATGGGTGTGCGGTTGGAGTATCAAGCAGTTCGCCATCGACAGGGAGTCGTTTCCCACCTTTAATTGAACAAAGACTATCTAATGTAGCAATACTGTAACCATCTGGTAGTTCATTTTCATTATAAAAAGCTGCAAATTGCTCCTGAAACAATGATTGAGCAGTTTCTTCTAAATTATCATTTATCTTCTGTTTCAAAGCTATTCTATCGGTTATTGTCTTGTAGGCTTTCACAATTTTTCTCTGCTTTTCAATATCTGGTACTGGAAGTTCCACCTTACACATTTCCTCCCAATCCATTACTTCACGTACACTGCCATGCGATTTAAAACGAGCATATCTATCAAATTCAGGGCGGCTAAACCACAACATTAAATATTCCGGCAAAAGTTTCTCTGTATCTATCACCTCAAATACTGTATAAACATTGCTTACAAGCCCTTCTTCATAATCTTCAAGCAATGCAATAGCGATTTTATCTCCTCTACGAGAGGTATCTGGTATATATGTGAATTGTCCTTTTTTAACTATCTTATACTTTGTAAAATCTGTCCCAACAGTATTTGCAATAGACTGAATAAACTGCTTTTGTACAGAAACACCTAAGAGATTTTCTTTTTTTCCTTCCTTATTGCGAATATCTACCTGTCGTATATATTCCCCAAGAAATCTGTATCCTTCTTTCATTCCTACCACCTTAACCAATGTATTTTCTATGAGCAATTTTCACATTACTCTGCTTAACCATTGCATATTGCAATGTAGTATCTATTCTTTTATGTCCCAAGAGCTGCTGAAGCTGCTCTATTGGCATTCCTTTGTCTATTGCCATTGTCGCAAGTGTTCGCCTGAATTTATGAGGGTGTACCTTATTTAGTCCCAATCGTTTTCCAAGCTGTCGTAATCTCACTTCAATACCTCCGATATTCATTCGATTATACGGAAATTGTAATGATACAAAAAGTGCCGGATTATCGTCCTTTCGGCTATTCAAGTAGTTCTGCAAATGTATTTTTGTTCTTGCATCAAAATAAACTATTCGCTCTTTATCCCCTTTACCGAAAACAACACATTCTCTTTCGTTAAAATCTATATCCTCACGATTTAGCAACACCATTTCTCCGACACGCATACCCGTTGAGGCAAGCATATCAATCATTGCCAAGTCCCTGAGTTCCTTGCAATTATCCCTCATCAATTCAAGTGCTTCATCAGAGTAGGTTTCTTTAATGTTCGTTCCGGTCTTAACCTTATGTATTCGCCTGACCGGACTTTTCAAAATATAATCCTCGTCCTCAAGCCAAGAGAAAAAACTGGAAAGTATTCGTCTTATATTATCTATCGTAACCTTACTTGATTTTTTCTTAGCCTGATACTCGGTCAAATAGCAACGAATATCGTCGGTCACAATATATTTGATACCCTTTCCAATGCCATCAAGCATCGATTGTATCGTTGCATTATAGTATTTCAAGGTTTTCTCCGAACAGCCTTCAATACGCTTTGCCGATAGGAAAGATTCTACTAAATTCTGTTCTGAAAGTTCCTTATCTCTTTCTGTCTTTGTTACCTCATAATCAAAAAGTGTATGCTGCAACACCTCTTGCAATCTTTCTGTCTGTGCGTTATTCAGGTAAGGTAACATTCCTTGAATAACATCTGTAATTAGGTTCTTTTTCATAGTCAATTCTCCTTTTGTTTTTTAAGAGAACGACTACCAGTGGCAGTCCCTTGTTTTAACTCCCGCCACTGATGGGAGTTCTATTGTAAATGATAATTTACGTGCTTCCGCTTCAATAATGTTTTTTAATAAAATTCGATATGTTCAATGCTCTGAATGCTGTCAAGAAACTGAAATTGGTAGATATCCGATTGAGTGGACTCTTTCCACTCTCGGAGATGTTCTTGATACAATCATTGACCGTCGAGGTTTGACGCCTACCAAACTTGGTAGCGAGTGGAGTAATGAAGGAATTATTGCATTATCTGCTAAGTCAGTTAAAAATCACGAACTTGTGAATTTAGATATAGCTAATCATGTTGATAATGATTTATACAATCGCTGGATGCCGCAGAAATTACAATCTCAAGATATTCTTATGACCTCTGAAGCACCACTTGGAGAATTTTATTATCTTGCGGATTTTTCTACATATTGCTTAAGCCAACGATTATTTGCAATGAGAGCCAATAAAACAATTATTGAACCTACCGTGTTGTATTTTCAGTTGACAGATTCCATTGGAAAACATCAAATTGATATTCGCAAAACAGGAACAACAGTCACAGGTATTCGACAATCGGAATTGATACAAGTACCTATCATCGTTCCGCCAATGAATATTCAAAAAGAGTTTGCACGTTTTTGTAATCCTATAATGATTACTATCGAAAAAAATGCTGATGAAATCAGACAGCTTTTCAAGTTGCAAGAAATGCTTTTATCACGGTTAAGCCGCTAAATTATCATTTATCTTCTGTTTTAAAGCAATTCTCTCCGTAATAGCCTTGTAACTGTTCACTATTTCAAACTGTTTTTCAATAGGCGGAATAGGCAATTCCAATCTACAAATATCGTCCCAAGTAATCCCACCACGAACACTTCCGTCAGTATGCAGCCAACAAATACGGTCAAATTCCGGTCTGCGAAACCACATCATCAGGTAATCTTCATTCAAAATGCTATTATCTATTACCTCAAACATAAAATATGCCGGAGAAACAATAGCAGGTTCTTCCTCATCATACAATGCAACCGGAAGTCGTTCATCACGACCAACGTGCATTGGATTACACGCAAACTTTCCTTTTGTTATCAGTTTGTATTTACTCAAATCCGTACCAATGACATTTGCAACCGATGGCATAAAGAACTTGTCTATGTTAATTCCCAAAACTCTGTCCGTTATGCTTTCTCTGTTCCGAGTATCAATCAGTCGGATATGGTTTCCTAAAATATCATAATTTGATTTCATATCCCAACTCCTTAAATACAGCAAGCAAATCTGCTTTGGATTTTTCCTCTTGAACTAGAAGTTCCTTGAGTTCTCCCTGCAATGATTTCATTTTGGTATCAAAGTCGATGTTCTCATCACGGTTGACAAACTCAATATATCTGCTCGGTACAAGAGTAAATCCTTTTTCCTTTACTTCATCAAAAGAAGCAGAATAGCAAAATTCCGGCACATTCTCATAAGTTTCCTCATAGCCTTCCTGCTGCCAGTTATGATATACACTTGTAACTTTGGCTCTATCTTCCTCTGTCAATTCAATGTACTTCTTCTCATAAGGACTGCCCATCTGTCGTAAATCCATAAAGAGTATTTCATCTTCTCGATTACGATAGCGTTTTAGCTTTCCATTCTGTTCAACAACACGAGCCTTTTTATTCTTATTGAGTACCCAAAGGGTAACGCTGATGTCTGTGGTATAGAAAAGGTTTCTCGGAAGAATAATGATTGCTTCTACCAAATGATTTTCTATAAGCTGCTGTCTGATTTTCAGCTCTGTACCATCATCAGATAATGCACCATTGGCAAGCAGGAAACCTGCCACACCGTTTTGTGAAAGTTTAGAAACAATATTCAGTATCCAACCATAGTTTGCGTTGCTTGTTGGTGGAACTTCATATCCATTCCAACGAGGGTCGTCTACAAGCTCATTCTCGGCTCTCCACTGCTTCTGATTGAAAGGTGGGTTTGCCATAATGAAATCTGCTTTAAGGTCTTTGTGTTGGTCGTTGGTAAATGTATTGGCTGCCATCTCTCCAAGATTTGCAGAAATACCACGGATAGCTAAGTTCATTTTTGCCAGTTTGAAAGTGGTATTTGTGTATTCCTGACCGTAAATAGACACTTTCTTTTTATTACCGCTATGTGCTTCTACGAACTTGATGGACTGCACAAACATGCCGCCCGAACCGCAACAAGGGTCATAAAGTATTCCATCGTAAGGCTCAAGCATTTCGGCAATCAGGTTTACAATACACTTTGGTGTGTAGAACTCTCCTTTACCTTTTCCTTCTGCAAGAGCGAACTTACTAAGGAAATACTCATATACACGACCTATAATGTCGTTCTCTTTATCATCAGTGTTGATACGATTGATTTCATCAAGCAAAGAAGCCAACTTTGCCGTATCAATATGTAAGCGGGAGTAATAGTTATCCGGCAAAGCACCTTTCAGTGCCGGGTTGTTCTTTTCAATCGTATAAAGTGCTGTATCTATCTTCAGGGCAATATCGTCCTGTTTTGCGTTTTCAATAATGTATTTCCAACGGCTTTCTTCAGGAAGATAGAATACATTTTCCTGAGTATAAAACGGTTTCATATCCGCATACTTTTCGCCGTGTGTAGCAATAATCTTATTACGGCATTCCTCAAACTTGTCACTGGCAAATTTAAGAAAGAATAAACTCAGAACAACGTGCTTATACTCCGCAGGCTCAACAGAACCTCTCAGTTTATCAGCACTTTTCCAAAGTGCTTCTTCCATTGATATTTCTTTCTTTGGTTTAGCAGCCCTTGCCATCTATAATTACCTCCGTGTTTTAATCTTCATCTAAAATGACTTCGCATATATCTCCGATGTCACAGTGAAATACCTGACATATCCTCATCAGTACTTCAAGAGATACTGGCTCATTCTTATTTATCTTCGTTGCAGCGTATGATGTAATTTCGGCTGCACGCATTAAATCCTGTCTTTTCATTTGATTGTCAATCATAAGTTTTTGAAGTTTGTTATAGCATATCTTCATCAGTAACACCTCTTCATCTTATAATTCTTCTTCGTTACAGTTAGTCATTTAACATTATATATTAAATTTTCAGGCATTTCAAGATTTCAGGCAGAAATGTAACCTTTCAGACACTAAGGTGTCACTTTTTGCAAACACCTAATGCAACTCTTCTAAAGAATAATAAAAATGAGATGCCGAAGCACCTCAATTATACATTCTATTATTAACATTCAATGCAATCATTGCTATGACCTTTTCTATCGGCGGCTCTTTTCCGTCCGGTGCAACTGCTTTCCAAAAAGCTATTGCTTCCGGTTCAACACTTTTCATTGCTTCCCGAATGGCAAACTGCATTTCCTCTTTTACTGCTTTTTCGGTTGTTCCATTTTCTTTCGCTATTTGTCTGAAAATGTCGTTCACTTCTACTTCCTCCTATGTCTATTAGTATGTGTCTATCACTGACAGTTGTTGTTATAGCATATTCTCTCTGTCGAAGTCCCGAAAAATTTGTCGATAGCAGAAATTTTTTATACTGAAAAAAAGAAAGCTCGCCGATTAAGACGAACTTCTGTGTTTTATGGAAGTATTTGCTTTGATTGCTTTACAAGTGTATCTATGACTTCATAAATTCTGTTTCTATCTTCAGGAGCAAGTTTTTCAAGCTTCTCATTCAGCATAGAGTTCTTGACTGTGTATCCCGTTTCCAGAACATCTGTAAGAACCATATCCGATGATACACCTAAAGCATTTACTATCTTTATGAAAGTTTCGAGTGACGGAATTTTCTCTCCACGCTCAACCATACCAATATAATTTGTTGTCAAATCTGTTTTCTCAGCCAAATCTTCTTGGCGTAATTTCCTCGCAAGTCGGAACTTTCTTATATTCTTGCCGATTGTATCGAGCTTCATCACATCACCTCCCTTAGTGTGTTTCCATAACTAATAGTATAGGTTAAGTCGATTTCAAATCACACGCACCCAAAGGAAGTCAAACCAACTATTAGTGATGATTCCCAACTATTTTTATGTTATACTATAAAAGTAGTAATTCACGATTGTTAATGGCGAAAGACAAATCACAACCCAAGAGCCAAGTTAAACAATCTCCATAGAATAAACTTAGGGGTAAAAGGAATGGACGAACAAAAGATAATATTCAGTAATCGGTTTGAAAAAGAGAAATTTGAGGATTACAAAACAGATTTGGGAACTGACAGCTCAGTCACTCCCGACTTTACGGAAGCTGATGATTTTTTAAAATTTATACAGAAGAACCGCAGAAGTGTTCCAAGTAAAGAGCGAATTGCTGACAAGGATAAATTTATCAAAACCGTTTACGAACTATCCAATAGCTTTGAAATTGACGCTGACCTGATAGAATTTGCCGAGGGATATATCGCCAACATCTATGTAGATTATGCCTGCTACACTGGATATATCAAGAAGCTGTTAGCAATTCTTTTTATCCTTGCCGATGATATTTCCTTTTTAGACGGCAGTAAAGAAAATGCCGATATGCTTTTCAGCTTCACTTATCACACACACCATATTTTCCTGAATAACAGAGAAACAACTGATTTCTCATAATGTACCCGATGGCTACTCAACTGAGCAGCCATCTTTTCAATTTTCCAGACACCGTCTGGAATTTTTAATATGCCGGAATACCGTATCCATAGATATTGCTGCTTCCGACTGCATACTGTCTTTGCTTGCAGGCGTCGCCTGAGTTGCCCTCTACGGTATAAACTGTGCCATTCTCACACTTCTCTACGATACCAACGTGGTCTGTTGTACCGTCGCCTTCCCAATCAAAGAAGATAATATCTCCTACCTTTGGTTCATAAGTGCGGTCTTGCCATTTCCCATTCGACTTAAACCAGTTTGCACCATCCACGCAACCTGCAAATTTCGGAACAAGTCCGCTTTCAATATACCCGCATTGGTCAGCACACCAAGATACGAAGCAGGCACACCATTCCACTCGACTATTAAAGCCGTACCAGCTCCAGTAAGGTTGTCCGCCCTGATTGCCTAGCTGTGTCAAGGCAACCTCAACAATCGCCTGATTACCTCCGGCAGTAAAGGCTCGCCCATACGGATAGTATCTCAGAACGTGAGCCGGATATTGGGTATCTCCATAACTGTCCCAACCAAGCCTTTGTGCCTGCTGAGTGGAAAACTCCACTGCATTGGCATAAGAATAACCGCCATACTTTGTTTTTGCCCAAGAAATATACCCATTACCGAAGTTATAGCCTTGCAAGGCAAGTTTGATATGCTCCATATCTATCGGACTTTCCACTTCTGCCGAAGTAAGAGCCGCTTTCAATTCCTGAACTCCACACTGGATAGAATATTCAGGGTCTTTAATTCCATTAGGTTCGTGCGGATACCTTGTATTGAAACTTCCCTCTGCTGCCTGCATAGGGTCAAGTCCTCTGCCACCGCTTTCCTGCATCATAACCGCCTTGATAAGTTCCACATACTCAGGAATGCCGTACTCTTTGGCATACTTCTGTATGATGGGTTCATAGGCTTCTACCTCTGCACTTACCGGAGTATAGGAATTACTGTCACTTCCTCCTCCAAACATTGCTACGGCAGCACCAAACAGCACGACAATCATAATAATCAGAACCGCTATCCAACCGCCTGCGGCGATTGCTGCTACAAGTGCTTTTGTCCCTGCAATAATCGCTTTGACTGTCGCAACAGTAGCTTTCGCTGTGGCTTTAACGGTATCTGCTGTGGCTTTCGCCGCTTTCTTTGCCGTCTGAGCCGCTTTCTGTGTTGCTTTGGCTGTTGTTTTTGCTGTTTTCTGTGCTATAATGGCAACTTCTTTGGTGGTCTTAATAGAAGTCTTTGCCGTTTGTTCTGCGGTCTTGACCGACCTTTGAACAGTATTGGTTGCACCTTTCGATACGGTCTTGACTGTCGTATTTCCTGCCGACCTTGCAGACTGTTTAATTGTTTTCTCCGTACGCTCCAGAGTTCGGATGCTCTGTTTTCCGACAGGATTGACCGATTGTTTCTGAAGCTGTTTCTCTGCACGCTTGGTCTTGAAATTCTCAATTCCCGTTTTGGCTTTCTGATAATTCTGCCTTGTTTCACGCACACCCCATCTGCCGACTTTATCCGCACGGTATGCAGTTTCGTGAACAGCCCTATCCGTTGCCGCTTCGATTTTATCGGAAGCATATTCCTCTGCGGAATTTTCCGAAGCATTGGTGGAATGTTCTGCCTTATCTTTCGTCATCACATAGGCTTTCTTCATTCGCTCCGTGGCAACTGCTGCCTTATTTATGGTCTTGATTGTACCTTTGCTTGTATCTCTTGTTTTTATATCAGCCATCGGTTTCCTCCTTTCTCGAAAAATAATAGAGAGTGGGGTTTAATCCACTCTCTTAGCGACAACAACAAGCCTGCCATTGTTTCTTGAATATTCACAAGTAGAAAGAGAAATAAGCTTATCGCCATACTCTGCCGATACTCCGGTATCATACAAAGAAAGTTCCTTGCACTTAGCAACATACGCATCAAACTCTGCCGCATTTTCTGCGTCCGTAAACTCATAATACTTAAAGCTATCGGAGCTGTCTGTATAAACGACCGTCTTAAAGACTGCAATCACTTCATACTGGTGTCTGTCCGTCAGTGTATCAAAGGTAATCGTCTTATGACCTTCCCAAAAGCTCTTGTTTCTGTACTTCATCAGTCCCGTAAACATCGAGCCGTCATTCATATGGTGTCCGTATATAATGATGTTGTCTGAAGGTTTCTGCACATCACAATTTTCCTGCACATATGGACAGCCATAAGCGGAATAGGTCTTATCAAACTTGTGCTTCAGGTAGAAGTTCGGCTCATTTACAGACTGCACGACCGGATAGTTGATATTGGTATCCTCAACCTTTATCCAACCCACCATATCCTCATTCTGCCGATAAAGTTCAAAATATTCCGCAAGATAGTCCTTATCTTCCGAAAACGTCACGCCCTCATTTTCCTTTGGCGGCTCGTCCTCCACAATCTCCGCAAGGTTATCATAGACTTCATTCTGCTTGGCAGAGTCAATGTGATTACGGATAATAAAGAAGGTGCTTACAGACAACACTACCGTAAACACCATTGCAATAATAATATAGATTTTTCTGCTCATTTTCTCTTACCTTTCCATATCGTTTCTCTTAGGTGGAGTCAAATCTCTGCAATACTCCGGATACCTCAACTTGATACCCTCCATAAAATACGGAGCATATCCGCAACAGAACAGTTCCTCCGGTGTATAGAGATTTTCCCTGCCTTCTTCCGTAAATCCATTCCAAAGATTAAAGGCAAGGTGGCAAACCTTGACTGTGCCACTTGTCTGCCAACCGCCGTGCATACCTTCCGGTATGATGCAATCCCTCTTAAAATCAAACATCTTTCCGATGTTCATTCTTGTTTCTTCTGAAATACCCATCACATAGAAAAATGCTCTGTGATAGCAGTCGTTGACTTTGCACTTATCCAGATTTTCCAATACAAAATCTCTGTGTGCAGCATTGCGAAATTGAATCTTAGACATTGTAAATCCCTCCTTATGCTTCGCCCGGTTTGGTTGTCATCAGTTTATAAAGTTTCGTGTTCTTAGGGAATTTGTTTGCAAACGGTACAAGCGAACTTCCCACCTTGATAAGTCCGTGTCCTGCTTCCACATTCGTGATATAGGACATCTGGAGGTCAGAAATATTCAGAAGTTTTGCAAGCTCAAGCCTGTCTGTGGAAGCCTGATTCAGCATAATAATGAACTCTGAGTTTGCAAGCATTGTTCTCGCTGTGTGGCTCTGCAAAAGGTCATCGACATTCTGAGTGATTCCACTTGCGTATGCACCGTATTTTCTCACACGCTTCCACAAGGTAAAGAGGAAGTTTGCAGAGTATTCGTGCTGGAACAGAAGATAAATCTCATCAATGAAGATAAAGGTGTTCTTACCCTTTGCACGGTTCTGTGTGATACGGTTCAGGATAGAGTCAAGGACAACAAGCATACCAATCGGCATAAGCTGTTTACCCAAATCAAGAATGTCATAGCAGATAAGGCGATTATTGGTATCCACATTCGTCTGCTTTGCAAAGGTATTCAGAGAACCGTGTGTGAAAAGTTCAATGGCAAGTGCCAGTTCCTTTGCTTCCGGTTCGTCCTGCTGCAAAAGTTCTGCCCTGAAATCCTGCAAGGTCGGTATATGTCCTTGATAGTCATTCTGCTGATAACTGCGATACACGCTTGCCGTGCAACGGTCAATGATAGACTTCTGCTTCGCTCCGAGATTTGTTCCTCCGATAAGCTGTTCACAAAGGGACATAATAAACTCGGATTTCAAAATGACAGGGTTTGCACCGTCGCCGTAATCCTTATTCATATCCATTGCATTGATGTGATTGTCGGAAGTAGCAGAAATATTGATTACCTCTCCGCCCATTGCATTGACAAGCTGTGAATACTCTCGCTCAGGGTCGATGATGATAATATCTGCGTCTGAAGAAAGCACCTGATTGATGATTTCTCCCTTTGCCGCAAATGACTTACCGCCACCAGATACACCGAGAATAAAGGAGTTACCATTCAAAAGCTGCTTACGGTCTGCGATAATCATATTTTTGCTGATAACATTCTGACCGTAATAGATACCGTTCTCGTGGAAAATATCCTGCACCCTGAATGGGATAAATACCGAAAGGCTCTCTGTTGTAAGTGTTCTGAACGCATCAATCTTTCTTGTTCCAAACGGCATTACCGTATTGAGTCCATCTACCTGCTGAAATCTCAGTGTTGCAAACTGGCAAAGATGTTTTCTTGCTGTGGTAAGCAACGCTTCCGTATCATTCTCAAGCTGTTCCTTACTGTCTGCCGTAATAACCATTGTGATAACAGCGAACATCATTCTCTGGTCACGGGTCGTAAGGTCATCGAGGAACTCTTTCATTTCTTTCTTCTGCTGCTCCATATCATACGGAACAGTTGCAGAGAAGTTGTTATTGGCATTCTGCCTACGCTGCCAGTTTGTGATATTGGTTTCCACACCAAGCAGACGGTTCTCTGCTTCCTTTACTGCTTCATCAGTTGGAACGGGAACAATATCAATGGACATCATCAGATTTCTGTTCATATCCGTAAGTTCCGCTACCATACTGTCTTTGATATAGGACGCATATTCACGAAGAAAAAGGACTCTTCCATAACGGTTTCCCATCTTGAAATAGTCCTTTTCAAATTCCATTGTGTCGGGGCAGATATAATCCTTAAAATCGTGTCCCTTTTTTCTTGTTTCCTTAATATCAAAGTGGAAAGAGCTTTCTTCTCCCACACGATAGAAGTCGTGAAAAATACGAAGTCTTTCGTCTGTTTCCAGTTCCACACACTTACTTCCAAGCCTGCCGAAGTGAGCAATCAAATCTGCACCGACACGGGCAAAATAAGTTCTTGCGTCCTCCACACTCTTTTTGTTGATGGAAATGGTAATATACTTATCCTGAACAATGGAGTTTGCACCCGTTGCCTTATCAAGAAGCATTTTATTGTATTCCTCTCGATATTCGTCCAGATTATCTCCGGTTGTCGGAATAAGAATTGTCTGCTCAAAATCCAGTCTGTTGAGCCGACGATTATTGATTGTGATTTTTGTCGTTGCACCACTGTCAAGAGAGTTCAGAAGTTCGGAATATTCAAGGAACATCGCTTCCTTATCCTCACGGCTCGCCACTGCATAGTTAATATCCGTAAAGCGGTAGGTCTTTGAATATTTATCCTTTCCCACTTTGAAAATGCCATCATCAAAGATAGCTGCCACGGGAATCACGTCCTGCACCCCTTTCGGTACAACAAATTTTTCTTTATCCTGCTTAAACAAATTTGTAAGAGTCTTAATCATTTGACTTCAATACCTCCTTCTGCTTCTGTTCAATGCTTGGCTTCATCAGTTCGTAATAAACATTGGTGGAGTGAAATACCAGCTTCTTCGGCATTAAAAACTCCGATTTTATCCACGCATAGATTGCTTTCTCTGCGGTCATACCGTTGTACTTCACAAAGCCAAGTGCCGCAAACGGAGCAGCACCCAAAATGCACACCCACGATACGGTTTCCGTGCCAACATACGGTCTGAGCAAGAAATACAGTCCTACCGCAACGCCACAAGCGAGAACAGAAAAAATGAACTGTCTGAGTGACAGCCCAAAAAACATTGACTCTGTATAATTTCTGATTTCTCGGTTAATTTTTACTTCCATATCTGTTTCCTTTCCTGCGGTTTCGGTCTTTCTCCCTCACGCATTTATCATTCAGGCAAAAGACTTTGCCTTTTCGTTTACCGCCATAGTAAACGCATTTCTTACAATCTCTTTGGTTCATCTCAAAATCTCTCCTTAAAGTCCCATCATCTCTCGGATAATACGGTCAGACATTTTTACTGCACCGACAAGAACAAGCATATTAAATACTAATTCCCCAATATATGCCCACACCTGCGTAACTGCTGCTGCATCAGGATTCACTACTGGTGGCGATGAAGCAAATACGGAGAAAATAATACAAGCAAGTACAATGACTGCTCCCTCAAGCAGAACTGCACAATAGCTTTTGATAAAACTCTTGCCTACATTCTGTGTAGGTTCTCCTGCAAATGTGGAAAGCGGTATCGGTGCAAGTGCTGTGTACATATACAACTTGAAAAATCGTCCATACACTGTCATTATCAGAATGAACGACAGCACCGTGATAAATAATCCTCCGATAAGCGTTACCGCCCACAAAGGGATACTCTCAAAAAATCCGCAATCCTCTATGGTCGTTACCATCTCTGTGGGTAAGGTCGTCTGTTCCGGAGTTCCAAATCCGGCAGCATTCATAATGGTTGAAATCGTCCCTTGCACGATATTAAATAATGCAAGCATAAGCTCCATTCCGTATGTGATAACACCTTTCGCCAATGCAAAACGAACAAAGAGTTTCAAAGCGTGTTCCGGTTTCTTCACATCTGTAAAACTTCCGCAGGTCTTTACCATACCTATCACAAAAAACAATACAAGTAAGGCAAGCCCGATAGCCTGAACTGCACCGTTGATGTCAACAATAACCTTCCAGATATTCCCGCCCTTAAAGTTCTGCGGTGTAGTTGTGATGAGTGTCCATATTTCCGACAGTTTTTCATTCCAAGTTTCAAGGGCATTTTCAAGATTTTGAACTACCCAGTTATCACTCATTCAAAGCACCTCCTTACAATTAAGGGGTGTCCCTTAACTTGGCACACCCCTCGATAACTGTGTAACTCTTATCTTAGCCTGTGATAAGAGTAAGGATTTCTTTCGCAAAAGTGATAATGACACCGCCCGCAAGAGTCAGGAAGCCATTGGCTCTCTGAGAAGGGTCGTGAGATTTGAGTGAAAGACCGACCTGCACGATACCAAAGCCAAGCAAAATCATACCGATGGCACGGATAAGTCCGAAGATAAAGTCGGACAGATTATTGACTACGGTAAGCGGGTCATTCGCTGCAAATGCAGTCGTTGTCATTCCAAGTGCCAACGCACCGACAATGACCATTGTGCAGTAAGCACGGAAGCCTTTCTTAACCTTTCCGGTCATAGGCAGTTTCTTTGTTTCCTGAATGTCAGTTGCTTTTTTCTTAAAAATAGTCATAGTTGAATACCTCCAAAATTTAATTTGTTTGATTGTTTATGAACAGAGCTTCCATCTCCTCATCGGAAAGAAGTTCCCAGTTCGTTTCTTCCATTTCCTTTTCAGGAAGTGTTGCAGGGTCAATGTCCCAAATGGCAATCGAAGCAATATCTTTTGTGACTTCTCCGTGCTTATAAGGACTCGCCTTTCCGTCTGTGGTAAGTGCCACATTCGGGTGTTTCATAATGTCATATTTGAAATCCATAATGGGTCTTTCCCCACGGATAAACAAAATAGCGTACTGATTATCGAGCATACGCACCTCATCAGGGGTAAGTAACTCTCTGCCGCTAATCTGATAGTTGGTGGAATAGTTACCGCTTCTTCCGGTACTCTTTCCGAACGTGTTGGTATCAATGGTTTCCTTGCCCAACAGCTCCGACACATATTTATGGGTTGACTGCTCATTTCCACCAAGGTAAAGAAATTCATCGCAGTTACCCACAATGCTCTCCCACTGTTTTTCAAACAAGGCTTTAAGCTGTGCCAAGTTCTGTAAGATGATGCTTACAGATACCCCACGGGAACGCATAACCGACAGTATCTTGTCGAAGTCGTCCGGCAGTGAAACATTGGCAAATTCGTCCATCATAAAATGAACAGGCATCGGCAAACAGCCGCCGTGGATATGGTCGGCTGCATAAAACAACTGCTGAAAGAGCTGTGTGTAAAGAATGGATACCAAGAAGTTGAAACTGGAGTCGTTATCCGGTATCAGTGCAAACAGAGCCACCTTTTTCTCTCCGAGTGACTGCAAATCCAGTTCATCGGCAGAAGTAAGAGCAGCAAGACTCTCCAAGTTGAACTTTTCAAGCCTTGCTGCAAGGGTTATCTGTATGGATTTTAATGTTTTGGAAGAACCGGAATGATAAGAGTGGTAATACTTCAAAGCAATGTGGTCAGGATTATCTATCATCAAATCTGAAAACAGATTATCAAGCGGAGAAGGACTTGGGTCGTCCTCGTCCTCAATCGCCCCGGCTCTGAGCATTTCCATTACCATTGCAAAATTCTGTTCTTCCGGCGGTGCTTCATAATGCAGATAAAATACAAGTGCAAGCAGAAGCATTGACGCTGCCGTATCCCAAAATGGGTCATTGCTCTGTGAACCTTTCGGAGTGGTACTCTTAAAAAGATTGGTTACGAGCTTCTGCACATCATTGTCATTCTGCAAATAAACAAAAGGATTGTAACAATGGCTTTTCTCCATTGAAATCAAATCAAGCACACGCACTTCGTAACCTTTCTTCTCAAGAAGATGTCCCGTATCTCGCAGGATTTCCCCTTTCGGGTCTAATATCACATAGCTGTTTCTTGCAGCATTCATAATATTAGGCTTTGCATAAAACCTCGTCTTACCTGCACCGGAGCCACCGCACACAAGCGTATTCAGATTTCGTCTGTGCTTCTTGGCATTAAGTCCAATGCACACATTCTGAGTCATCAGCTTATTTTCTGATAGTGGCTTTTGTCGGTACTTTTTATCAATGGCTCTGACATTGCCCCATTTGGCAGAACCGTGTTCTTCTCGTCTGCGGTAATTCTTTCTTGTCGAAAAGTAAATCCCGATACCCATTCCATAGCATAAAAGCAAAATGAGGACAGTTTTCAGGCTGTCCCCACATAATTTTATGGAAAATGGATTATCAAAGAGTGTCGCAAGATTGGCTGCTATCTCCGGCAATCCTCCGCTTATGGAAGGTGCAATCAGAAGTGCCAGCCATATGACCGGAACGATACCGACAATGGATAAAATAATGGCAGTCTGCCTGTCATTATCTCGCTTCATCTGAGCGTTTCCTTTCAATCACTTTGAACTTTTTCAATGGGGCATTTCCGACTTTTACAAGCAGGTCGTCTACTGCGTCTGCGGACTTGCCTTCCTCCATCAACTTTGTTTTCTCATCGTTTAAGGAGCGAATGACAACACCGTGTTCATAATCGTCCAAAGCAATGTGGTAGAGTTTTTCTTTTTCCATATCTGCCCTCCGTTATCTCTCATAGTCCTTTGAACGCTCCTGCTTCTTGCGGAACATTTCATCAGAGATATGACTGTGAATTTCTGCCATTGCATTTCGTGTCTTGGAAAGCTCCGCACGGATTTCTTTCGGCTCTTTGGAAGCCAGTCCCTCCGGAATACGGTTAATTGCAAAATTCTGTGTATCTACGCCATACTTCTTGCAAATCATATATCCGATACACACTGCCTGAAAGCCCATATCCCTGCGGCTGTAACTTTCACTGTTGATAGAAAGCTGTGCGTGTCCGAGTTCCTGAGCGACACACTGAGCAACTGCTACGCTGTCGCCCACATTCCGCTTCACATACAAGGTCTGCTTTTCATTATTATAGAAAGCTGCCATATTCGGATACGGAAGTTCATCGGTTGCCGCAACCTCTACCGGAGATACATCAAGCATTGTCGTGATAAGTGCTTTCGGGTCACGGTTTGCTGATACTGCCGGAGCTTTTCTTCCATTTGTCTGCGTAACATCAAATACCTTTTTGACATTGTAGGAAATACCCGGAGAACCATCTGCTCTTGTGTATTCCACTGGTTCAAGGATAGAAATACTCTTTGCCCCTTTGGTAATCTTCACATTGTCCTTACCCCAATCATCAAAATCTTTAAGCTGTGTCGCCTGCGGATACTGACTGTAAATAAGGAGAGCATTTGCTGCGGAATATCTGTCCATTCGACTCTGCGTATCAAGAAAACTCTTGAATTTCTCAGGGGCACTCACAATCTCACGGGAAGCGTCATCAATCATCTGATAGACCTTTTCTTTTTCTGCTCGCTTCTTTTCTGCATACTCCTCTTTGGATAATCTCGGCTGATTACCGCCAGCCTTTGCGGGTTTGAAATCATTTGTCATAGTGAATTACCTCTCTTTTGTTTTGGGTTTTTTCTTCGGCTGACGGTGTACCGTCTGACCGTTTTTCTGCTGCGGCTTCTTGCCGTCTTTCTTAACCTCCGGCTCTTTACGCTCTGCTTCTTTTTGCTGTTTTGCCTGTGCCTTATAACGGTCAAGTTTCTCTTTGACCGATGGCTTTTCCACTGGCTTTGCAACACCCTTATCAGATTGCGTTTCTTCCGGCTCTGAGTTTTGCCTTGACAGAGGGCTTTTGTCTGTTTTGGCGACTGAGGGGTTTGCGTTTGCTCGCTCCTCTTTCTGCATTGGATTTCTGACCGCTTCTTCCATAATGATTTCACTCTTGGATTTAGTCGGCTTTTCTTTTTCAACCGCTTCACGGTCTGCGATAGCTTTCTCTGCTTCACTGACAATCGAAGCCTTATCCACTTTGCCAAGTTCAAATCTTTCAACGATACGCTGAATTTTAGAAGCGTCCTCTGCTCTTGCGATAATATCTACCGGAGCGTTCTCTCCCTTTGTGTTCTTATCTCTGAGGACACAATAAAGAACGCCATAGCGTTTTGCCTGTTCGGTAAACTTCTTCAAATCCTTTTGCGGAATGGAAAAGACTTTCAGCTCCTTGCCTGACTTAATCATATTGGTAAGCCTTGCTTTGCCCTTCGTCTTTTGTTCCTGCTTCAGAACCGATACCAAAAGCAATGCGATATTCTTCGCCGCCGAACCGCTTAATCTTGCAGCAACTTCAAAGCCTTCAAGCGAAAGCCTGACGACCTGCTCTGCTGCGTCACCACCGTTGTTCATAGCGTGATTTCTCCTTTCTCTGCTGTTTTTGTTCCTCTGTTTCAATATGCTCAAGGTTTTCTTCCATAACCTTTGACCTCTCCGCAATATCCTCGCAGAGTTTTACTTCCCGTCGGAGTTTTTTCAATTCTCCATTGATAGAAGCGATTTCATCTTTTGCCGCCTGAAGCTGACCATCATCAATATTTGTTCTTATCTTTTTTCGGAGATGTGTTCTTCCGGCAATCAGATTTTTCATCTGCTCCTCTAAGGAAGTCTTATATGAAAAAAGCTGTTCGTCCGTGGAAATATTTTCTCGTCCGAGCAGCCTTACTTCATCAGTAATCTTATCGAGCTTCATCAAATCATCTTTCAAAAGATAATGAAGCCTTGCGTTATTCTGTTTCTTATACTTGGGCAGATAACCGAGTCTGTAACAGTAATACAGATACAGCCCATAAAGTCCGCCTTTCTTTTTCAGCTTCTGCCCTCTGGTCTGCATACGGTACTGTCTTGGCTTGTAAGTCGCCCTCTGGAACGGCTCAATCTCTGCCCATCTGTCACGATTTTCTTTGATACGCTCTACAATCCGGTCATTGGTATAATCTGCTCCGAGATTTTTCAGTCGTATCGGCTTATCGTATCCCTTTGGAATAACCGTCCAGTATTTTCGGCTTGGACTCAGGTTATAGGCATATCCCATTTCCTTGAGAGCAAACTGAAATTCTTTCAGGGTCTTGCTGTGGTCGATAGCATAGTCAATGGCTTCTTTTGCAACCGAGTAGCGTGTCGGCATACCTGCCTTTTCTTTCATCGTCAGATACTCCGACTGCTTACTGCGGTTTGGATTCGGGTCATAGTAAAGTCCATACTTCTCACAAATCCTGTCTGCAACTTTTCGGAATTTGAACCACGCTTTTTCCTCGCCCCACAAATGTTTGCCATCGACAAAAGAAATAGAGTTGATGACAAAATGACAGTGCAGGTGCTTTGTATTCAGATGGGTTGTCACAACAACCTGAAACCTTTTGCCCCACACTTCATTTGCAAACTCCATTCCGATTTTCTGTGCCATCTCAGGAGATATATCTGTTTCCTTGAAACTCAAATATCCGTGATAGGCTTGGATACCGTCTGTCTTTTGGTACTGTTCCTTAACCGTTATGAACTGGTCACGGGCAATCGCCACATTACAGTTGATACCCTCAACATAAAATTCTCGCTCTGTTTTTTCTTCATCCTTTGCATAAGCAATAACATCAGCAAGAGCCTGATACTGTTCCGGTGAAAACTCCCTTTTGATATTTGCAGAAGTCTTTTCGGGATTGGTTGCATAGTCAATGACCTGACCGAGCCTTTCTGTTACCGACCACAACTTTGTTACTGCCATTTCATTTCGCTCTGATTTGGACGAAGATATGTCCTCTCAATCTCTGACTGGAACTTATTCCACTTTGCAGCTTCATTCTTCAGCATAGGTGCGTCAATGAAACCAAGTGTATTCGCTTTAGCCGCAAGCTGATTGATGTTATTACCGATAGAGGACAGTTCTCTCATCACATCATAGAAGCGGTCATCGGGTTTCTCTTTCGGCTCGTAACCTCTGATAAGTAAACGGATAAGTCCTGCTTCGGAAAGACAAGCCTTCTTTGCCTTTGCTGCCAAGTCCTGTGCTTCCTTGCGGTTAAAGCGTACAATCTTCTGAATGTTTCTCTTTCTCATAATCGGTATCTTCCTTTCTCTTTACTCTGCAATCTTTGTTAATCTGGAATAAGCACATCATCGTAACGCCAAGACAACTGCCGAGCAGTGTCCCAGCGGCGATAAGTAATAACTCTCTCAAATCAAGTTCTCCTTTCTCACGGGGTATTAGGGGCAACCCCTAACGAGCCTTTTACCGTTTGGGAAACTATGTTTATCCAAATGGTCTGCTCGCTAAGAATAAACATCTCCTCCGGGTTGCCCCGTTCTCAGGCTACTATCTCTCATAATCCTTTGATTTCGGCTTAAAAGGTTCAGCCACGATATTGCCGCCCACTTCCTTAGAAAAGCGTTCAGGATACTTGAACTGTTCCTTATACTTCTTTATCATATCGTCCGGCAAGCTCTGAAAGCTCTCACTCTCAGGCGGTGCATAACAGATAAAGAACTTGCCGCAGATAATATCAACCATCTCTTTCTTATCGTTGTCCTGCACATAAACAGCACGATTAAGCGGAAGTCCTCTTACCTTTCCTTCCTCATTACAGATGATTGCAACGTCATCATCAAAGGGCATATATTCCTCAATATCCCCACCGACAACCTCCTGCATTGCTTCCAGACTGTCGTCAATTTCAATTTCTTTTGGATACTTTTCCGGTTCTACCAAGAGAACTTTAATCTTAGAATCATTCATCGTTCTTCATTCCTTTCGTGTGTTTTCTTATTGTAAATTCCCATCTGCATACAAAGAAAATCGTTGAAGTCCTTACCTGCTTTGGGTGGCTCATCAACGATTTCATACTTGTCCGGCAGAATGATTTTTAAGGTCTGTGCTGCCTTTCTGCCCGCTATGTCATTATCAAAATGGATACGGATTTTCCTGACAGACGGGTTGCTGCCAAGATATTTTTCCAGTGCAATCGGTACTTTGCTGTCCTCTATTTTCTTTGCCGGAGAATATACACCGGACAGCGAAACAAAGCTCATTTCTTTCCAGTCCTGCCCGTTCAACTTCGCAAGTGTGGCATAGGATAACAAGTCAATGGCACACTCAAAGAGGTGTACTTCCTCCAAGTTTTCCTTACCAAGCCGAAAAGAATAATCTTTTTTACTGCCACTGCAATCCCCCATAATCCTACGTTTATTCGTGGAACGGTAGGCTGCATATTTCGGTTCTTTCTTCTCATCATAGCCTACGAACACAACATTGTGATACGGCAGACTCTCAAAGATAAGGTCATTGGAGATACAGTAATTGATGATTTCAAAATCTATTCCTCTCCCGAAAAGATACTCTGTAATCACTCTGTTGGAAGCACATTTTTCAGGGAGAAGAAGCGGTTTGTTTTCCTCTTTTAGCTGTGGCTTTTCATAGACCGGAGCCTGAATCGCTGTGTGTCCGATAATGGTTTCCACGGCTTCAAGGAAGCTGTAACCTTTGACCTTAATGAGATAATCTAAGGCACTCCTGCCGCCGATACCTCTCGACCACCATATCCATTTCCCGTTTGAAATCTTCAAACTGTCGTGAGTTCTGGTGCAATAAGTGTTACCTGAAAACTTAACCAACTCATACGGTTCATAATTTTTCAGATAGGTTAATAAGTCCATCTGCTTTGCCTGAATGATTAACTCAGGTGCGATAAAAGGCATATCGACCACCGCCTTCCTGTTTATCTCTCATACGATTTCTCCTTTCTGCCGCCGACTGCTTCGCCCTCGTCAGGCTCTCCGCCGACAATCTCATTTTCTTTTTTATCCATATTGAGCAGGATATTCAGCTCATCAAGTCTGGCAGTCTTTGCCCTCAGTTCTTCCTCTTTGGCAAACGGCTTTTCAATTTCCTGCTTCGCTGTTTCAAACTGCTTTTCCGTATTTTCAAGACTGTTTTTCGTATCAGCAAGTGTTTCCTCAAAGCGTTCAATGCCGTTATCTATTCTCACGATATTACCGTGAGCGTCATCGCCAAGCGGTACATCTCTACTCGTTTCGCCTTTCAACTTCACAACATAATTACGCTGCACCGTATCAAAATACAGTTCCATTTGAAAGCCACGGTACTCGCCAAGTGGTATCGCATCGGGATTGTTCATTGACTTGCAGGCATTGATAATTGCCTGACCCGCTTCGGCTTTTTCGGAATAAGAAACACCCGATACCATCATTCCAAGCGGCTGCTCGTCTATCGGTTTCGGGTGTGATTTTGCTGTTTCAACATCTTTTGTAAGTCCCTCCACACGGGATTTTAAGTAAGCAATCTGTTGTGGATAGAACTTGATGACCTTATCCTCCAGTCCGTATTTCTCTGATAGAAAATTGGATTTTAACATCTTCAACTTCTGCACCTGAATGTCTAAGTCCATCTTCTCTTTGATATACGGATTGCCTGTTGCAAGCATTTTTATCTCTGCATAGGACAGTGCGGTTTCATCAATATCCTCTGCCGACCTGACCGGAGATTTGCTCGTCATAATCTGACTTGCGAACTTCTGCTTACCTTCTACAAGCTGATAAAGGTATGCGTCAAAGGTCTGCTCTGTTACATAGCGATAAATATCTACCTGCGGATTTTCATTGCCCTGACGGACAATTCTGCCGGAACGCTGCTCCAAGTCTGAAGGTCGCCACGGACAATCTACGTCGTGAAGTGCGATAAGTTTATCCTGCACATTCGTTCCTGCTCCCATCTTCTGAGTAGAGCCAAGAAGCACTCTGACCTCTCCCTTACGGGTCTTTTGGAACAGTTCCTTTTTCTTCATATCCGTGTCGGCTTCGTGTATGAATTTCACTTCACTTTCTGGAATACCTCTCTCAATCAGTTTCTTCCTGATGTCGTTATAGACGGAAAATGTTCCGTCATTCTTAGGAGTTGACAAATCGCAGAACACAAGCTGTGCCGATTTCTTGTCAGTATTTTCCTCCCATATCCGATAGATGTTATCGACGCAGGCATTGATTTTACTGCCCTCAAAATCAGGCAGCATATCGTTGAGCATACGTTGGTCAAGAGCCAGTTTTCTACCGTCATTTGTGATTTTCAGCATATTATCTACGCTTGAATCCACACCACCGCCACGCACCTGTTCTGCTCTTTCCGCAAGGGAAGCAACCATTTCTTTCTGCATTTCTGACGGCTTTACTGCAATGTTATGGTACTTTGCTTCCGGTACTGGCAGGTTCAACATATCCGCTGTCTTAATGTCCGCTATCTCCTTGAACATCGCCATTAGTTCAGGCAAGTTATAGAATTTTGCGAACCTTGTCTTTGCTCTGTATCCCGTTCCTTCCGGTGTAAGTTCCACTGCCGTAATGGTTTCTCCGAAAGTGGAAGCCCAAGCGTCAAAGTGCTGTAACCCGTTTTTCACAAGCGTGTTGTACTGCAAATATCGCTGTATCGTGTAGAGTTCCACCATACTGTTTGAGATAGGTGTACCCGTTGCAAACACTGTTCCTCGTCCTCCGGTAATCTCGTCAAGGTAACGACACTTCATAAAGAGGTCGGAAGATTTCTGTGCTTCCGTCTGTGCGATACCGCCCACATTACGCATTTTTGTATAGAGATAAAGGTTCTTATAGTAGTGGCTCTCGTCAACAAAAAGCCTGTCTACACCAAGTTCCTCAAAAGTTACAACATCATCTTTCTTCGTCTGGTCATTGAGTTTATCCAATTTCTGCTTAATGGATTTCTTTGACTTTTCAAGCTGTTTGACTGAGAAGTTTTCCCCTCGGTTTCGCTTGAGTTCCGCAATTCCTTCGGTTATTTCCTCAAGCTGCTGTTCTAAGATTGCCCTCTGTCTTTCAATGGACATCGGGATTTTCTCAAACTGTGAATGACCGATAATGACTGCATCATAATCTCCGGTTGCAATCCTGCCGCAGAACTTTTTACGATTCTTGGTTTCAAAATCTTTCTTTGTTGCGACAAGGATATTCGCCGCCGGATAGAGCTGCAAATACTCAGCCGCCCATTGTTCGGTCAAGTGATTTGGTACAACAAACAGTGACTTGTTACAAAGCCCAAGCCTTTTCGACTCCTGTGCTGCCGCTACCATTTCAAAAGTTTTTCCTGCTCCGACTGCGTGTGCAAGAAGCGTATTTCCTCCGTAAAGGATATGGGCAACCGCATTTTTCTGATGTTCCCTGAGTTCAATTTCAGGGTTCATACCATTGAAGATGATATGGCTTCCATCATACTCACGAGGTCTGACGCTATTGAATTTCTCATTGTAGGATTTGCAAAGCCTTTCCCTTCGTTCAGGGTCAGACCATATCCAGTCCTGAAATTCCTGCTTAATCATTTCCTGCTTCGACTGAGCAATCGCTGTTTCCTTTTTATTCAGGACAGCCTTTTTCTTTCCCTCATCATCTTCGATATAATCAAAGATACGCACATCTTTTAAATTCAGCGTTTCCTCAATAATCTTATAGGCATTGATGCGGGAAGTTCCGTAAGTGTTATATGCCCTTACATTTCCTTTGTCATAGGATTTGCCCTCAATATTCCACTCACTCGTAAATGGAGAGAAGTGAACTTTGATATTCCACTGTGCATAGCGTGGTGTTTCAAGCAAATGAAAGATAAACTCCTGCACATCGTCCGGCGGCAGCCAAGTTGCACCAAGTCGCACGGAAATTTCACTTGCAGTCAGGTCTTTCGGCTGCACCTTTTGAAGTGCTTCCACATTGACCTTATAATCTTCCGGATAGAGTTCTGCCGAGTTCTTTGCAATCCTCAGCTTTTCCCTGACATTACCCGAAAGGTATTCATCAGCCATCAGATACTTCGGTTCGTAAGAATTTCCATACTCATAAAGCGGGTTTAAGAAGATAACACCCTTTAAGTCCTCAAAGATTTCATTCTCCGATTTACCGGAAAGCTCCATCATATAGTCCATATCAATCGTGGCTTTTTCTCCAAGAGATACCGCCAACGCTTCGCTTGCCGTATCAACAGAAGTAACCGGAGTATGCGGCTTAATTGTCCTCTTAGAAAACATATCAGCCTTACGTTCCAGTTCTCCGTCCTCTCCGATTATCTCCAATGCGGAAAGCAAAGAGAATGAACTGTCCTGCGAAAAAGCAGAGGTATTTGCACGGCTGTTAATGAGCCCGTACTTACCTGAAAAGGTATCATAAAGTCTGTTTAATCGCTCCTGCTCCGCTTTGATTTCGCTGTCAGGGTAATCTTCTGTCTGCAATTCAATCAGCGTTCTGACGGAATTTCTAATAGCAATCATACCCTTAATTCGGTTCTCTGCGGTTGCCGACACTTCCACCGGAGTCATACGGGAATTTTCACGATAGTAGATTTTATCGCCCACCACCGTATAAGAAAAGTTTCTCACTGTCGGGTCTGCCGGAATAGAATTATCTTCCTCCTCCAGTTCTTCCTCAGTTTCATATTCCGTGATTTCTCCGTGAATGTTTGCTACTGCTTCATCAAGCTGTGCTGCAAGGTCTGCATTTTCATACGGCATACAAGTTGCTTCCATACCGAAACGCCCCGATACCATTTTCATTTCTCCAAGTATCATTTCGGGGTGCTGCACAAAATAAGAGTTCATCTTAATTCCGTTCTCATCGGTATCAAGATGAACCCAATCCGGCTCAATATCTATCAGTCTGTCACGCTTTTGCAGGATAAGAATATCCGAAACGACTTCCGTTCCTGCATTACCCTTAAAGGTATTATTCGGCAATCGGATTGCTCCAAGAAGCTCTGCTCTCTGTGCAATATACTTTCGTACTGCTAAAGTTTCCTTGTCCATTGTGCCTTTGCTCGTTACAAAAGCCATCACACCGCCGGGTCTTAACTTATCGAGGGACTTTGCAAAAAAGTAATCGTGTATCAGGAACTTATGCTTGTCATACCTTTTATCCGATACCTTAAAATCTCCAAAAGGCACATTTCCGACAACGCCATCAAAGAAGCTGTCCGGTAAATTGGTTTCTTCAAATCCCTGTGCCGCAATGGTTGTTTTCTGGTAAAGCTGCTGTGCAATGCCTGCGGAAATCGTATCAAGTTCCACACCGTAAATCTTACTATCCTGCATTGAGTCAGGCAGCATACCGATGAAATTACCAATACCGCAGGACGGCTCTAACAAATTGCCCTCCTTAAAGCCCATTTGCTCCATTGCCTTATAAATGGCTGTGATAACTTCGGGCGGCGTGTAGAACGCAGTCAATGTGCTTTCTCTTGCCGAAGCGTATTCCTCTGGTGTTAATACCGAAGAAAGTTCCAGATATTCAGTTGCCCACGCTGAATTATTTTCATCAAAGGCTTCTGAAAGTCCACCCCAACCGACATACTTTGATAAAACAATCTGTTCTTCAGGCGTGGCAAATCTGTTTTCTTCCTGACATTTTTTGAGAAGCTGTATCGCCATAATATTTCTGCGGAAGCGTTCCTTTTTACCTACCGTTTCAACCTCATTTTCTCTGAGATTAAAGGTATGACGGTCTGCCATAGGCACATCAGGGTGCAGGTCAAAGCCTTTGACCTTTTTCTTCTGCTCCCAAGCCGGAACTACCGGCTCAGGCTCTTTATCATAACCGTTTCCTATGCGATACCCCTGACGATGCATCTCATCATAGCTGTCAAAGCCTGACTGTGAAGCTACTATCTCTCGATAATCCTCAATCGGCATACTGCCCATATTGGTCTGAACTTCTTCCGCTTCATTTCTTTCTTCAGCAGGTTCTTCCTTCACAATCAAATGCTCATTCATCGGGTTCTCTCGCACTTTTCTGTCAAACTCTGTGCGTGAAAATTCCTTATTGAACAGTGGCATATCATAGTCATAGAGCATTACTCTCTCATCATCAACAGATAAGATTTCATACTCAGAAGCACCGATATACACCTTATCGCCAAGATGATATTCATACTGCACATCTTGCGGCTGTTCTGCTTCTTCAGGTTCTTTTTCGGTTGGTTCAACCTCTTGTTCCGGCGGTGCATTAGAGAGTATCTCACGATTTCTTTTCGTTTCCGCAATTTTGGTTCTGCGTTCCTCTTGGCTTTCAAGCCATCGAGGATAGTGTTCTTTTTCCTTTGGATTTAAGTATCTGTCCATTCGGATAAGTTCCCCGATACGCTTCTCCACCTGCGACCACGAAAGTGTAATATGTGGATTTTCTTTACCGATACCTTTCGTAATCGTAATACCTTTTCCGTCGTGGCTCTCATCAATTCCCGCTCCGATTATGACGGGATAAGAGCCTCCCCAACCGTACTCATTTTTCAAAAAGTCTGCATTCTCTTTTGCAGAAAGGCTTTTTTCAAACTGTTCATAGATACGCATTTTACCCTCAGAAAATCCGCTTCCATTCGTAAGAACAGCGTCGATAATCTCCTGAGAAAAAGTAAAGGCAGAGGGTTTCTTTTCCTCTGCCTGACCGTCTAATATGAATGTCATCTGACCGTCCATCGACGGTAATGGTTTTATGCTGTCGCTTAATTCTCCCAGTAATCGCATAGCTTCAAAGTGTCGGGCAATAACAGCCCAATCATAAAAGCTCTGTGCGGTTCTGCTGTCATATTTGCCCTCCCACAAATGCAGAACATTTTCAAAGGTCTTATATCCTACTGTCCTGCCGTCCTCTAGGGTAAGCTCTGTATAATCATTATTGAAAATGCTCTTTATATACTCTGTGCGGTCTTTGTTATCAAGATTGCGTTCATAATAATCTTTGATTTCTTCCAGACTTGCCGACAAATGCGGTGTTGTTCTGAGAATTTCATTGATTACCTCATCACGCCCAAAGAACGGAAGGCTTTTGTCCTCGTGAGTTCTATCGTAATACTCTAAACGAATATCACTTCCGCTTTCACGATTTCCTGTGCCGAGCTGCGAAGAGCGTTCATCAGACGAACCCATTTCATCATATCCTCTGCTTTCATCTGTTCGGTCACTCCCTCTTTCTGTGCCATCTGGCTCAGGATTGTTTCTTCCATCTTGCTGGCTCTCTGTTCCACTTCCGCCAAGTGCTGTGTCAGTTCGCCCCTCGTCAGGAGATTGTAGTAAAGGACTCTGTGATGTTCCTTCAGAAACTTTCTCCTCATCTGAGCGTATCTGCCCAAAGTCACTTCCGGCTGCTGTGGAAGTTTCAGGTTCGGAAGGCTGTAATCGCCCACCATTGTGTAGGTCAGTTCGTTCATTGTCCAAACTCCTTTCGTCGTTATTTTCAACCTTATTGTATTCATTTCTGTCCTGACCGACAATTATGCGATTTTGACGGTTAAGTGCGGTAATTGTTTTAGATACTTCCGTCAATCCCATTTCTGCAATATCACTGGTAGCAAAGCCAAGTGCATTGAGTGTTTCCTGCGTATTGAAGTTGGTAACATCTCTGAAATCATCAAGTTCAAAGTAACCGTCTGTATCAACACCAAGCCTTGACATCATCATATATGCCACACTGTTTGCTACGACATTTTTATAAATGGAAGCCACAATATCATTGTCCACTTCCTCAAGGAAACTGCCTTCGGTTGCATAGTAAAGGTCTTGCAGATAATCAGGGATATTATCCTCTGCCGCATTTCTTGCTGCTCCCATAATCGCTTCGGCAAGACTGCTCTTATTCTCAATCTCTCCGAAAGTGCTTTCCAATGTTTCAATCACATCTGCTTCGTATTCCTGACGCATATCCCAAATCGGAACTGTTCTTGAATATCTGCTTTCGTGGGTATCTGAAATATCAAAGTAATGTGTCAGTCTTTGCCTTGTACGGTTTTCATCAGCAAAAACAGCAATACCTCTTGCACCTCGGTTGACCCATCTGCCGAAAATTCTATTCCACTGTTCTATCTCAAGAACTGCTGTTGCGTCAGGTCGCTGTGCATATACAAGAAGCTGTTCGTCATAGCGTAACTTATAATTTCGGCAAGCCGAAGCCAAGAATGCCTGCCAGTTCTGAGGATTTGATACAACCGTTTTGCAGGTGCGGTTGTAAAGCTCAGAAATAAGGTCATATTTTCGTGCCATTACCCTTGCACCTCCTTATCGTTTCTTATCTCTGCTCCTGCATAGCAGGCTCTTTCTTCTCATTGTTACCTTTATTTTTTACTGCTTCATCAGAACCTCCGCCCAAATACGAAAAGAGTTTACCGGACTTTGTATTCTTCTGAAGCTCCATAATCACACCCATATCAGGAATCGTGATATTCGGGATTTTCAGGATTGCTTCCATATCAAGCTGCTGCAACTTTTTCTCCGTATCACAACCGGAGTCAAAGAGTTTATTCAGCACCTTGACCTTATTCTGAAAAGTTGCTTTGTCTTTCACGAAAATACCTCCTTAGCTAATGTTGATTACAATAGAAATACTGCCGCTCTGTTCTTCTTTCTGCGGATTACGTGAATACTCAGGAAAAAGGGACTGTACTCTCTGCCTTGCCCTGCGTATGGTTTCAAAACAAGGAAGTCCGTATGCTCGGTAATTAAATACAATATCCTCAAGCGGAAGATTTCCGGCAGGTATATATCCGTATTGGTTGTAATAATGCAGAATGAGAAGCATATCATCATACCTCGACATCGGGCATTCCTTTAAGATTTCAAGCACTCGGCTCTCCACCGTTTTCTGTTGTTTCATAATGTTCCTCCAAAAAATTAAAGGGACAGAGTTTTTACGCTCTGCCCCGACTGGTTAATGTTCGCTTGTTACTTACTTCTTACGGTTTTTAACCTGAAGAAAGATAAAGCCGCCGACAATAACGGCGACTAATGCGATAGCGATAATTGTCTTTGCTTCCATTACTCGTTACTCTCCTTTTTCTTCTTTTTGTGTGCAACAACAGAAGTTACAGCGATACCGACAGCAGAAAGTCCGGCAAGGACATACCAAAGTTTCATATTGGTATCATCTCCTGTTTTCGGCGTATCTCTTAACTCATTGTGCATTTTTACAACGGCTGTTTCATCAAGTTTGATAGTAACATTCTGGTCGGCAGGTGTGATATATGCGGCAGAGGCATTGTTTGCCACTTCGGATACGGTATATTCGCCAATACGAAGTCCCTCAATCACAATTTCGCCGTTCTTATCTGTTTCAAATGTCATATCATACCCGTTTGCTCCGGTTACTCTGAACGCAAAACCTTTGACCTTACCGTCTGAAGATGTCTTGACGATTTTCAGTGTTCCACGCATAGCTTCATTGATAAATCCAACTCCAGCCTTATTCTCAACGGAATAAGTTGTTTCGTCTTTCTCAATGAAAACAGAGTATTCTCCCTTATCAAGCAGGAAGCCCTCCGGTGCTTTTGTTTCACGGACAATATATTTTCCGTAAAGCAGCTCTTTCATCTCATAAATTCCGGTTTCAGTTTCTTCAAGATTTCCGATAAGTTCATCGCCATCATCAATCTTTCCGTTCTCATTGGTGTCCTTATATACCTCAAAGGTTGCACCCGTAAGCTTGTTATCCGGATATTCAGCGTCCACCTTCGTGAGTCTGATATTGCCGTGAACATACTCATTGACAATCTCAATTTCAACTACCTGCTCGGCTTCGCTGATATTGACCTCATACGCTTTTTCATCAAGAACAAATCCCTTTGGCTGCTCGATTTCTCTTACAATCCATTTGCCATAAGGAACTTTTGCAAAAGAAAAACTACCGTCTTTTGCAGAGGTAGTCGTCATAAGTGCAGTATCCTTTGTAAATTCTGTTTCTTCGGCTTTGAAGATACCGATAACAGCACCCTCAAGTGCTTCTCCATTCTCGTCAATCTTCTTACCTGATACAGAACCATAGATAAGTTCATTCTTGATTTCTTTTCCGTCATTCACTTTGATTTCAACCGTTGCGGTATCCTGACCTGCGTATTCAAATACAACCGGATACTTCGTATCAGAGAGAATATAATGCTCATCGGTTGCAATCTCCTTGACATAGTATTTGCCAAACGGAAGGTCTGACTTCATAACAGCAGTTCCATTTTCATTTACGCTGACAATCTCAATCAGTCCATCAGCCGGAATAACTGTACCGCTTGCAGAAACAATATCTTCTGCGGCATAAAGACCAAAGCTGATATTTTTGATTTCTCCGTTATCGCCAATACCAAATGTCTTGTCCTTTTCAATTGTTTTTGCAAGGCTTACCTGAACTTTCTGTCTTTCGTTATAGAACGATGTGGAAGTTTCGGTAACAGAGATATTCTGACCTGCGTAAGTAAGCTCAACCGTATGTGTTTCGCCACTAATTACCATTCCATAAGGTGCGGTAATTTCCTTGACCTCGTATTTTCCGAGATAAAGTTCTTTGCTCTTCACAAATCCATCGGAGCTTGTTGTGATAGTATCTACCACTTCGCCCTTTGAATAGCGGAGTGTACCGTCCGGTGTGCTAATATCTTCCGCAGCACGGACTTCATAAACTGCACCCTCAAGTCCTGCCACTTCATAAACAGGCTGATAAATAACATCACTGTCCTCAGAACCACTTACATTGACACCGCTAAATACTTCTCCGGTCTTTTCAACCGTAACAGTGCCTTTCTGTGCCATATTCGGCTTATTGACTTTCACAACAGTTACGCCGCCTTCCTCTGTGGAATTTTCTTCGGTAATATCAAAATATACCGGAGTATCATCAAGTACATATCCGTATGGAGCTTGTACCTCTACGATAGAATATCCCTTGCCGTAATCCAGTTTCTCAGGTGTGACAAGAGAACCATTTGCATCGGTATAGAACACATCAATCGTGGTCGGTGTCGGATAAGTAAAGGTCATTTTGACCTGATTACCCTGCGGGTCGTAAATCTTAAATCCTGCTCCTGCATACGGAATACTCTTTCCGCTTTCTGCGTCCACCTTAACTACATTGACAAAGCTCTCGAAGTTACGGTTATTGATGAGATAACGATAAGTCTGTGCGTTCTGTGAAATGAACACATCAAAATCATCCATCATCTCTCTGCCTTCCCAACCGGAAGTCTGGTGTACGGTATAAATACCATACGGCATATCTTTTGTCTGACCGAAGCCATTTTCATCGCAAACAATGGTATCTCTCTCGTCTTTATTGGCTGCGTCATAGCTTCCGGCAGATTTCAAATAAATCTCAAAGGAAGCACCCTTTTCAGGTGTTTCAATCTTTGTTTCTCCGTCATCGGTATGTTTGATGATAGCCACATTGCCTTTGATTACCTGCTCGGTTACATCATTGGAAGTAAGGTTGTGTTCCACCTCATAAAGTTTCGGGTCTGCACCTACTTCATGGATAGTCTTATCAAGCAAATATCCCTCTGACGGTGTGATTTCTCGGATTGTCCAGTCGGTATCACAAACATATTCTTTAGTAGTGAACTGACCGTTTTCATCAGTAACATACTTATCTACAAGCGTTTCGCCCTTATAGATACCATAAACTGCTCCCGAAAGTTTGGCATTGCCCTGTGCTTCGCCTTTCTCAGCGTCGCTCTTTGTTACTGTTACAGTAAATTTCTTCAAAATGTTATTGAAGTTTCTTGTGGTTACTTCTTTCCACTTCACTGGTGCAGTCTGATTTTTCGGTACAACATAACGGATAGCTGTGTCCACTTCTTCAAGAGTATATGGTTCAGAACCACTGATAAGCACATCTTTGAAAGTTGCCACACCGTTTTTGTCTGTAACTGCATACTGGTCAACAGCAGCACCGGAAAGAGAAGTACCGAAAAGATGGAACTTCATACCTTCAACAAGATTATCTTCTGAGGACTTCACTACCTGAAGGTCGCCACGCTTCAATTTGTTATTGAAATTGACCTTTGCAACCTGTCCTGCTACAACAGTAACCCTATGTGTTTCCTGCGGCTCGTACTTATCGTATGCCTGCTCGGTTACAGTATAGATACCCGGCATAAGATTATCAATCTGGAACTTACCGCCATTGGCTGTTGTAACCGTCTGATTGATACCGTTTCCGGTAATTGTGAAGTTAATACCGTCAACCTTGCCGTCCTCACTGGTCTTTACAATCTGACAAGAACCATAGCTGACTTTCATCTTCACAAAACCGTTGATACTGTCGCTTACTTCCTGAGCATAGCTGACAACATCCTGCACACTGGAGTTCTGACCGTGTTTGCCCTCTGACCATACAACCACACCTCTGCGGACTGCATTTTTCTTCGTTGCGGTAATGGTAAATTCCTTACTCGGTGCAGTATCCATAGAAACAGTAAGTTTGTTACCATTCACTGAAAAGCTCACTCCACTGATACTTGCCTTGAAATTATATTTGGACAGCACATTATTGGAGTCTGTCAGAGTAGTTGTGTACTTACTTCCGTTCCACTCAAGTTCTATTGTCTTTGCCGAACCGGATGATTTATTACAAAAGCTCGGTATGGTCGCATGGTTCTGTACACTCTGCACCATACTGTTGTAATAACTGAAAATCTTATTGCGAAGCGGATGCTTTGCATTGATGACATCTTTCACATTACTGCAACCACTGGCTGCTACATGATTGAAGTTCGCATCACGCTCTCCGATAACAGTTTCCCAGATAAGAAGCTGTGTGGCATAAGCCTGTGCAATGCTGTTTGCTGCCGCTTCATTCTGTGACCTCCAAGATGTCGAGATTGTCCCACGGTAGCCATACTGTAAAATACGACCAACAAAAAGACGGATTTCATCTCCGGAAATAACCCCATTGGCTGCAAGGTTATTAAAATAATTTTCGTCATACTTATTCATTGTCTGACCGACCTTGAGCGAAATTCCCGGCTCAATACAATAAGCAACATTGCCTGAGTATGAGCCAATAGCCTTAAGATTGGTAAAATTGGAACGTCCGGTATGCCAACCATTTTTCAAGGTCAAATTGCTGTGTCCCCATACCCCATCGTAATTAGCATCACCATCACGAGGGAAATCGACCATATAAACATCGGCTTTTTCTCCCGAAGCAGCATATGCTGTTGTCGAGCCAATGCCTGCAAAAGTGGTCACACACATAAGGGTCGCCAAGAAAAGCGACGTGACTCTTTTGAATTTTGACTTTATCATTGCGTTTCCTCCTGTAAAAATTGAAAAACACACCGTATCTCTACGATGTGCCTTTGTGGATTTTCTTTTACGACAAGATTTACCTGCCGAAAAACAAATGCGGATTTTTCGTTAATTTTTCATTTTACCATACACCTCCCGTCCGTTCATACTGTGCGATTGCCCCTTAGAGATAGACATATACTTTGAGATAGTTATATTCAAGTGAGATAGTATATATCATTTTCGGTAGGTAAAAATATAACTAAGGGGTTAGAGTGTGAGAAAGGGGAACTGTAAAACAGGCTATCTGCTGTCACGTTCTGCACGGTTACGCAAAAACTTGTTGTAATACTCCAATGCTTTGCAGACAAAATCCTCTGTCTGACTGACGGGAATGTTTTTCGGGATAAGCTGTCTTACTCTATCGCCCCTCAACACGATTTTTTCCTTTTGGTTCGGCTTTTCCTCAGACATAACAGCGTGGATTGCTTCTGTTGTAAGGTTGCCCTCGTTGAATAACTTTCGCATACGGATTGTCTGGTCGTGTGACGGGGTTGCGTCATTCAGGTCGATTTCGTCAACCACATCACGCTGGCAATCTTCATCAAGGTAAGAAAGTTCTACGGCAGGACGCATTTTAATACGCCCCTCATCAACAAATTCAAGCAGTTCGGGAACAAGGTTTGTTAAACGAATATAACGACGAACTTGCGTTTGACTGTCGCCCGATTGTTCTCCGATTATTTGAGCAGTTTCTTTGCCATCCGACTTCCGACCCAGTGGGTTGGAAGTTAAATCTGTTCTTTTCCCTTGTCTGCTTAATGCTTCTAAACGCATTTTATAGGCAAAGGCTTTTTCACTCGGCAATATCTCTGACCTTTGGAAATTACTCTCAACCATTAAAATGGTCGCTTCATCTCTGTTCAGGTCTACAATCTCACTTCTCAGTGTTTCAAATCCTGCCAGTTCACAAGCTCGCTTTCGTCTGTGTCCTGAAACAAGTTCGTATCTGCCGTCCTCTTTCTGCCTTACCGTTGCCGGAGTAATAACCCCTCTTTCCTTGACACTCTCCACAAGCTGCATCATATCTTCATCGTCTCTGACCTTAAACGGATGGTCGGGAAAATCATCAATCAGCTCCAATGGAATATCTCGGATTTTTGAAAGCTGTTCTTCATCTCGCTGTGCCTGCGTGGTAAATAAATCATCGAGCTTCGTGAGAGTGAAGTCGCTCTTTCTTCCTGCCATCGGCTAACACCTCCTTTGTAAATTCAGCGTATGCCTTAGACACTGTGCTGTTTGGCTCATAAGCATAAATGCTCTTGCCTTTGGAAGAAGTTTCAGCGGCTTTTACGGCAATCGGGATTTGTGTTCGATACATCCTTATCTGATTACCGAAGTTTGCCCTGAGTGCTTCCACCGTACTCTTTGCAAGGTTTGTTCGGCTATCCACCAAAGTAAGCAGCATACCATCTATCTTAATATCCGGATTGATATACTTCTTTACTTTTGAAATTGTCTGCACAAGCTGTGTCATACCCTTTGCAGGCAAATACTGAGCCTGAACCGGAATGATAACACTGTCTGCCGCCGATAAAGCATTGAGAGTAACCATACCAAGTGAAGGCATACAGTCTATAATTACATAATCATATCTGTTCTTCACTTGACTCAGATAGTTCTTGAGTGTAGTTTCTCTGCTCATTGCGTTCATAAGGTTAAATTCCATTGCTGAAAGCTCAAGGTTTGCCGGAACAAGGTCAACACCTTCTTCGTGGTGCAGGATACCAACCATAGGGTCTGTCATCGTTTCATTGATTACATCTGTGAGTTTCGTTGCAAGCGTGATACCCAAGCCGTCTGTATCCTGCCAACCAAGACAAGTCGTTAAATCTCCCTGCGGGTCTGCGTCTATGAGCAATACTTTCTTGCCCTGCATTGCAAGCCCGACTCCGAGATTAACTGTTGTGGTGGTTTTTCCGACTCCGCCTTTCTGGTTACATACGGAAATCATTTTGCAGTTTGACACTTCTTTTTGCCCTCCTTTCTGAAAATTCATAGCCACCGCATTATGGCTATGTACCTGACCGACTCATTTCCTAATCGGTCATAGCAATATTTGTTCTCAACACCCCTTGCCAAGCAAAATGCTTATGGGAAGTCACTAAGGAACAGACTGCTTATCTGTATCATAGGATTCTAACCTCTGCCGGGTACTCCGCCAGCTCCGTAGAGAAGTATCATTATCATTCTGACTGTCATCGCCATATCAGGGGCAACCTGATACTCATAGCCGGAGTTCTCGCTATTCTGAAATACAGAAATCACGGCGTACCTGCTAAAGTGGCTATCATCAGAAATAAAGTCTTAGTGAATGACTTATTCAATTTTCAAGCGAAAAGGCTTCCGTTTTTGCTATCCGGAATGAACCCCTTCACTCATTTGGACAAAGGGGTATGAAATGCACACCCAAAATCTCCGCTTTTCCAAAAATATTTCAAAAAAATTTTTGGAAATTAAAAAAGCCGCCTGCTCCGGTTAGGAAACAGACGGCAAAACACGTTCTAAATGTATTCAATTTTCAATTTCTTTTTCTTTGCTTCAAGCACTTTGCAGAGGACATCATCTACTGCATCGGTGTATCGTCCCTGAGCTGCTAAATTGTTCTTCAGTTCAATGAGCGATTGTATCACTCGGCTTCGTTCTTCTTCATTTAAGTATAGATGATAGGTTTTCTCTCTCATTGGCTGTCCCTCCATCTTTCAAATGTATTTTTGATTATCTCCACATCTTCCTCTGTATCAGAAGAAATAAATATATGTACGCTCTGAAAAGCTTTCTTTAAATTATTGGCATAATCCAGTTCTGTGCCTTTCATCGGCAGCTTAATCAGCCTTATCCCTCGTTGCTTACACATATAGGCTTTCATTATTTCTATATTCTCGTCAGCACTTCCCGACTCAATAGCCAACTTTTCTGAAGGTATGTATGTTTCAAGCGGAACTCCAAGCAATCGGTCAGAACCAAGTTCTGCTTTCAAACCTTTCCTATTAGAATAATAGCTGACCGCCAAAGCAGGAAACAATGACAAATACTCCTGCTCACAAATTCGGCAGCCTTTCTTCAATATCGTTCTTTCATTTATCTTCATACTCCACGAATGACCGTGTCTGCATTTCCACCACGCTCTCTTTGCCGAAGTTCGTGATACCTCTGTAGGTTTCAGTTTATTCTGTTCATAATCCCATTCGCTAAGAAGCTGACCGTCTGTTGTCGCCAAATCATTATATCCGGCAAGTACTTCTCTCTCTGCACAAACGGGGCATACCGTACCTTTCACACGGGCATTGATAACAGATTTCCACTCGTTACCGCATTTACTGCATCTCCACCAGACATTTTTCCTCGACTTTGCATTTACTTCATCAGGCTTCAATGGCAAGTTCTTCTCCGACCACTCCGAAGCAATTTCAGGGTGTGTTGTCTGCAAATCGTTAAACCCTTTCAGGAATATGTACCCACTGCAATACGGGCATTTACTCCCACCGGAACGGGTAGAAATAAGGGTGTTCCACTCTCTGCCACAGTCCTTACACTTCCACCAAGCCTTACGATTGGCAAAGACCGTAACCTGAGTTGGAAGTAACGGATAATTTCTGTCCGACCACTCGGCTGCTATATCCGGCAGAAGTGTTGCAAGGTCATTAAATCCTGCCAACACTTTATTATGGGAGCAGTACGGGCAACCCGTTTTATTTATTGTCCTGCTCTTAACGGCAGCTTCCCATTCGTGTCCCTTTTCACATCTCCATATCACTTTCTTATGAGAACCAATAGAAACTTCTGTCGGTTTTATCTTATTCTTTTTCGACCACTGCTTTACCAGTAGCGGCTCTAATGTCGCCAAATCGTTAATCCCTGCAATCACTCTCGCACCGGAACATATCGGGCATTTTTCTCCATTAGAACGAGCCTTAACGCTTGTCTGCCATTCGTGACCGCAAGCACCTCTCCACCATACTTTTTTATTTGAACCGAAAGTAATCTCATCAGGTTTAAGCGGTAAGTTCTTCTCTGACCACTCAGGAACAAGTTCCGGGCGTACTTCTGCTAAACTGTTATTCATAGCCAAACCTCAACCTCCTTGTGCTTAGAGTATATGAAGTTTTAGCTTTATCTTGTAGTTTGCGAATATCCGTATAAATAGAAAAAGCCCTTTGAGAAAAGGATTTCTCCTCTCTCAAAGGGCAAATTGACAAACTAGAATTTGTAATTACATTCCATACATATTGGCATTCTTTACAAGTACTTTATCACC